>Ga0207868_1000276_pt1 | contig 63544 bp, 52 predicted proteins | sample Passage237B_FD_187370 | JGI IMG/M metagenome (GOLD analysis project Ga0207868, IMG submission 187370) | Cellulose adapted compost microbial communities from Newby Island Compost Facility, Milpitas, CA, USA - Passage2 37B (SPAdes) (version 3) ... | reverse complement strand
CAGCGACTGGCGAGGCTCCGTCGCGTGGAATGACAACCATGTGACCTTCGAAAGCACGCACACCCTTTCAACGAAATACAACGACGTCAGCCACGCCAACGATCACCTCTTCATCAACCAGACCGGCGATGCCCACACCGGCAGTGATGCGTTCATGGTCTACAGTGGAACCAATGAACTCTGACCCTGCCTGCAAATTACGGGCGACATATCGACTGCAGATGTTAGAATCGCCGGACCGCATTCCTTTCTTCGGAGATTCTCGACATGCAGACGATCAGAATCGGCGTCATGGGAACGGGCTGGGTGGCTGGCGCTCACGTGGCAGCCCTGACAAAAATCCCCGGCGTGGAAGTCGTGGCCGTCAGTTCAAAATCGCTGGATCGTGCGCAGGAGAGGATCGCAGCCTGGGGTCTGAAAAACGCCCAGCCCTATGACAGCCGGGATGCCATGCTCCAGCATCCGGGGCTCGATGCGGTGACCATCTGCTCCGCGCATACGGATCACCCTGCCTCCACCATCGCCGCAGCCAATGCAGGCAAGCACATCATCATTGAAAAGCCTGTAGCACTGAACCCCCAGGATCTTCAGGCCATGAGGCAGGCCGTCAAACAGGCGGGAGTGGTCACCAGTGTCTGCTTCGAGCTGCGATTCATGGGCATGTTCCGCAACATGAAAGCCATGATTCAGCAGAACCTCATCGGAAACGTCTTCTACGGCGAAGCCAGCTATTTCCATGGCATCGGCCCGTGGTATCCGCAGTACAGCTGGAACATCAAGAAGGAACTGGCAGGCGACGCCGTGCTCACCGCCGGCTGTCACGCGCTTGATAGTCTGATCTGGCTGATGGACGACCGCGTAGTGGAAGTGGCGGCCATGAGCAACACGAGCGTGAACAACCCGCTCAAGTACGAGTACGACCCCAATAGTGTGGCCATTCTGCGCTTCTCGCGCGGGGCCATTGCCAAGGTGGCTACGAGTATTGAATGTCGTCAGCCTTATTTGTTCCCGGTGCTCATGCAGGGTGACAAGGGATCGCTCTACAACGACAAGGTGGCCACGCTCGACTGGCCGGGAACCACCTACGGCCAGTGGGCCACGGTTCCCACGTCGGTGCCCGATTCAGGCCATGTGGATGACCACCCCTACGAAGCTCAGTTCGCCGAGTTCATCCAGGCCATTCGCACAGGCAGCCAGCCGAGCAACCATCTGGAGTCAGCTGCGCACTGTCACGAAGTGGCGTTCGCCATCGAGCAGGCTGCCCAGACACGTTCCATCATCAGACTGTAAGCCTGGCGCTGGATGCTCGTATCAATCAACTGCGTGAATACAGGACAGGATTGCGCGGATCGGCCATGATCTCACCGATTTTCGTGCTCGGCGTCCAGATGTCCCAGTCACTCTTCTGAATTGCACTGCGAGGCTCAGCCAGGCGCATCTGGCTGTCCATGTAGATGATGGTGTGAACCTTGCGAGGCCGATCCGTCGTGTTGGGCCCGGCGCGATGGAGTGTCCAGCCATAGTGGAAGCTCACTTCGCCCAGATCGTAAGGCTCATACACTTCAATAACGCCCTGCTTCTTGATGGCCTGGCGAATAATACGCTCGCTCTCATCACTGATGGCCAGATCACGCCCGATGGCTTTGACGTGTGAGCCCTTGCCAAAGCAAAGCGGCCCCATGTCCATCGTAACTGGCTGCAGCGGAATCCACGCCGTCACATTCAAGCCACTGGCCATCGGCCAGTACTGCTGATCGACATGCCAGGGTGTGAATCCGCCGCCAGCTTCCTTGTAAAGGGCCTGGTCGTGCCACATGCGTACTCCCTGCGTGCCCAGCAGTTCGGTCGCAATGCGGGCCAGCCTTCTACTGAAGGAAAACGCTCTGGTGATATCGCACTTCTCCCAGAGGTTGCCCACCTGGATGAAGGCTTTGCCATAGGTGTCCCGCTGCTCCAGAGGCCGATCCTTGAGCGGGTTATGCAGCAAAGTCAGCCGCGTGATCTCATTGCCATAGTAATCGAGCACTTCCCGTGAAAGAACATTCTTGAGCTTGATGAAGCCCTCTTCGCGAAACTGGCGGATCTGCTCATCCGTCAGCGGATAGTGGCTGTCGAGATCCAGCGAAGCAGACGAAGCGTTCGACATTGAGATTCCCCTTGGAAAATAATCTTTAACGCAGGAACATCATCCACTACTCAGCTCAGCGAATCTGCGCTTTGGCTTGCAAAAACTGATACTTTTTTGACATCTCCATTATTGCATAATTCGTCTGCCTCACGGTTAGAATGATCAGCCATGCTGCCATCGTTTGAATCCGTCCAGGCCAATCCGGATGCGTCCTTCTTCTGCAGGACGTTTGACCTGCCCTGCTTTCCCTTCCGCTGGCATCTGCATCCGGAGTATGAACTGACCCTGATCACACAGGGGCGAGGCCGACGGTTTGTTGGCGACAGCATCGAGGATTTCAGCGAAGGCGAAGTGATTCTGCTGGGGCCGAATCTGCCTCACACCTGGCATTCACAGATCGAGAAAGGCCGACGAAGCCGATCGGTAGTCATCCAATTCCGTGGTGACTGCTGGGGTGAGCATTTTCTGGAGCTGCCTGAGCTGATAAATGTTCGTCGCCTGCTCGGCCGATCGTCCACGGGATTACAGTTCACCGGACCAGCCCGCCGTCGGGCTGCTGACATGATGGTTCGCATGGAATCCATGCCCCCTGCCACGCGACTGGCAGCGCTGCTGGAAATCCTGGAAGACCTCTCACTCTGCAGACAGACTCGCAAACTTGCCACGCGAGCCCAGAGTATTCCTCAACGACAGCATGACCAGCAGCGAATCGACAAGGTCATGCGTCATGTGAACCAGCACTACCAGCAGCCACTGGACCAGCAGGCCATCGCGGACATGCTGCATCTGAGTCCCTCCGCTTTCAGTCGATTCTTCAAGCGAATGACCGGGCGCACCTTTGTTGATTTCGTGACCAACCTCAGGCTCAGTCACGCCACGCGACTGTTGATGAATACCGATGAGCCCGTCCTGGCCATCGCGCTGGATGCAGGCTTCACCAATCTTTCAAACTTCAATCGCCTGTTCCGGGCCCGCTTTGGCTGTTCTCCACGCGCATATCGCCAGGCAGGACGAAGCAGGTGATCCATACAAAATGCCTGCACGCCACCTCGGAAAGCTGGCGTGCAGGCGTATAGAGTCAAATTGACTGGCAGATCAATCAGATGCCCCATTGCTCACGGGCTTTAGCCATGGGAATGAGTTTTTCAGGCTCCTTCTGCCAGGCGTAGTGCGCGATCGGGTTCTCGCCGACCCACCGGCGGTCGGCCGGCTCCGATGCAGGCTGATAGCGAACATCGCACGACAGACGCCAGCGATCCGTGGTGTTGGTAGTCGAGGCGTGCATGGTGTACATGCCGAAAGTCAGAATGTCACCCATGCGGAACGAGGTGGTCTTCCACTGCCCGCCGAATTTGTCGGTGATTTCCTGCGGGTCGTTGGTAAACCAGCCGTCGACACGGTCGCGATCGACATCCATCCTGCCATAGGTGCGATGAACTTTTTCAAACCCAGGCAGACGATTCGAGCCCTCACAGATGGCAAGGACGCCCTGCTGAATGTCCAGATTGCCCAGCGGAATCCAGCATGTGAGCAGGCGATCCGTCCCCTGATTCATGTAGACCTTGTCGATGTGTGAGCCCGTGAACTTTTCACGCCCGATGGCACGCAGCCACTTGTAGGTGAAGGTGATCACCGGCTCACCAAACAGGCGTTCGTAGAGCTCAACAACCTGCGGAGCTTCAAGCGTGGCCAGCACATCCGGATGACGACTGATCTTGCGCATGGAAACGCTCTTGCCATACTGCCCCATCACACCATCAAGCCGCCGTGATCCGGGCTCAGTGCCCTCATGATCGGCCATGTGCTGCAGAATTGTCTGACGTGATTTTTCGACCGTCTCATACGGGATCAGCTGTCGGATGAGCAGGTAGCCATCCTCCGCCAACCGCTGCAGCAGCGCGGGGGTGTCATGAAGAATGTCGTTACTCTCACGCAATTCTCCCAGCTGCTGGCTGGGATATTCGTAGAAGCGTTCCCCGAATTTAACTTGCATGGTATGACCTGCCTTGAAAGTAGACCGTCTGCATACCCACTCATTATTCCTGATACTTCAGGACAAACCATATCCCGATTGTTCTAAAACTTGTATGATTTGAGATCATGGCGCGAGCATCAATCATGACCATGCCCTGGCGCAACAGGCTCGAATCCAGCTGTCCGCTGGGGGGCATCACGCAATGCGGACCTGTCCATGTCAGGTCCTGGGAAATACCTGAGCGCACGACTAAGCCCTGGCGCACGTTTGGCCAGTTTGCGCTGGTCTACCTCACTGGTGGACGGGGTCGCTATGAAGACATTCATGGCAGATCGCAGGACATCAAGCCCGGCGACCTGATCTTTGTCTTTCCTGACCTCAAACACTTCTACGGCCCGACGCGCAAAGCCGATGTCTGGCAGGAGGTCTATCTGGTTTTTCAGGGTCCGATCTTCGACACCTGGATGGAGCAGGGCCTGCTCAGTATGGATCGGCCAGTGGTGCATCTTGAGCCGGTCGAAACCTGGCACAGGCGGATGGTGGAAGTGGTCGACCGTCAGCCACCAGACACCAGCGCGGGGGTACTTACAGAAATCTGCCGACTCCAGCATTTGCTGGCCGACATACTCGGGGCGACAGATCCAAGTCTGGGCCATGGCAGGCAAGGCTGGATCACACAGGCCCGCGCCCTGATGGACAGCGGGCTCGATCCTCACCAGGCCGCCAGGCAGATGCACTGTTCCTATGCGACATTTCGTAAGAAGTTCACCGCCGAGGCGCAGATCCCCCCTGCCCGCTATCAGGCCCGCAGGCTCATCGACCGGGCCTGTGAGCTGATGCATACCCATCATTTCAGCGACAAACAGATCGCCCAGCAGTTGGGCTTCTGCGACGAGTTTCACTTTTCCAGGCGGTTCAAGCAGCTGACAGGTCTATCCCCACGGGCCTATCGCAAACAGCTGCCTTGAGAAGTTCGACAGTGCGGCTGACTCACCAGCTCAGCGGGCCATTGCTGCCACCGCTGGACATGCGTGACTGTTCCCGGAACATGCCCGGCGTCATGCTGGTATGCTTGCGGAACGCCGCATTGAGCTGAGCGATGTAGGCAAAGCCGCAGTCCTGGGCGATTTCTGCAATGGAGCGATCGGTCTCCACCAGGCGGCGTTTCACGCGTTCAATGCGTGCCCGCTGAATTTCTTCAAGCGGCGTCCGGCCTCGCTGTTCGCGGAAGCGGTTTTCCAGCGTTCGTCTGGAGCAGGCCACATGCTTGATGACATCCTGCACACTGATGGACTGGTGACTCATGCGCCAGATGTAGCGCAGGGCACTGGCCACATATTCGTCCTTCTGTGTGAAGGTATCGGTGGACTGCCTGGAGGCAATCCCGCGAGGCTGAATCAGCACGGGCGACTCGGGCGGCGTTTCCCCGCGGAGCATGCGCGCCATCATGCGGGCCGCTTCATACCCCACGCGCTCGTTGTAGATATCCACGCTCGAAAGCGATGGATCGATCAGGCCGGCCATCATGGGATCGTTATCAGCGCCGATGATCGCCATGTCGTCAGGAATGTTCAGATTCAGCGTGCTGCAGGCGTCGTAGACGAGCGTGGCCAGCGAGTCGATGGCCAGCATCAGCCCCATGGGGCGAGGCTGCTTGCGCAGCCAGCGCAACAGTTCCTGACGCACCGCCGGCGTATTGCGATGCAACGGCTGCTGCGTGGAGAACTCAAAGAGGGATGCACTGGCGCCAGCAGCGAGCGCGGTGTCACGGAAGCCTTCCCATCGACGGGTGGAGTAGTAGACATCCGGAAAGCCGATAAAGCCCATCTGCTCAAAGCCGCGTTCGATCAGATGTTCGCAGGCCATCTGGCCTGTCTTGTAATCGTCTGCACCGACGGTGGGCAGTGTGGTGGGTTGAAACAAGGAGACGTTGACCACGCGCTGCTTGTTGCGCCGAACCCAGGACTCCATCTCCTTGCGACAGAAGCCGCCGATGAGTCCATCGCCCTGCCAGCGTTTGAGACTGTTCAGGTCCTGCGAAACTTGCCAGATGATCGTGAAGGATTCCGAAGGCGGAGCTTTGCGCACATAATCCGCCACCCCTCGGGCGATACCCTGTGTATATCCATTACTGCTGATCGAGACACCAATCTTGGGTAGGACTCTCATTGAGCATTCCTGGTCTGCGCAAAATCATAGGCCAAAATTTTAAATATACGCATTATCGACTTGTTGCCCAACTGCAGCGGTCAGTAGATTGATTATAGCGGAATCGGTTTTCATTCCGGGTAATCGGTGACCACCATAGTCATGTTACCGATCTCGCCTCACTCCCTCCCCTACCTCTTTGATATAGATCTATGAAACCATCCCTGCTTCTTCCTGCCTGCATGATGCTCTGTTTGTCCCTGGCCACGGGCGCTATCGCACAGACCGCCAAAGACAAAGGCATTTCGCCCATCGCCCCATCCACCCGCGAGTTGCCTGCCCAGGAAGGCCTGGCGGAGGAACTGGCCCAGGCTAAGCCCGCCAATGTGGTTGAGCTGATGGATGGCCCGCAGACTGTTCTGGATAAGACCTACTTCTGGTTTCTGAATCCCGATGGTAAGACCTGGGACCTGCTGATGCTCTACAACCCGGGCTACCTGGGTCCTCACGTTCCCTTCGTGCTCGATACCGGAACAGGCCAGCTCATTGAAAAGCCTGATCTGGTGGGCTTCAACTTTCACCTGGTCAGCAGTGATGAAGTCGATGGTATTCACTACTTCAAGACGATGACCAACAACAGGGGCAACGGGCACAAGCAAGGTGAAGCAGTCTGGAGCTACAACCCGGCCACCAATGAATTCAAACTCGCCGGTCGGCCGCTGGGGCCTACGGTCAGCAGTTCGGAAGCCAATCGATGGATCAAGGGCAAGGATGGCCAGTTCTATGGCGCAGGCCATCTGACGGATAAAAGCCAGGTCGTAGCCTGGCGTTTTGATCCTCGCACCATGCAGTCAGAGATGCATCCACTTGCCCCCTGGCACAAGAATCTGACGTGGATGTATTCGCATCTGGTCCTGGATGGTGACTGGCTTTATGTCGAAGCAGGCAATCGTCCCTGGCATATCTGGGCCTTCAACTTCAAGACCCATGAGAAAAAGACGCTGCTGACGACGGGCAATTTCATTGGCGATGTCTACACCATCCGCTGGGCATCGATGGTCCCTGAGTCCAAACGCGAGGAGCGTCAGGGTTATCGCATTGAGGTCACTGAGCCTGCGGGGTCGAGCGTTACGGAAGCTCGCAAGACGTACTACTGGATCAAGGATGGTCAGATTACGCCTGTGACGGATGACAGTGACACGCCACCCTGGAGTCAGGAGAAGCACGTGGCATATCGCGCCCCGCGCAGCCGCACCAAGTCGCCGGCCAAGCCTGAAGTGATCCGCACCGCTCCTGATCCTCATACGGGCGAAGTCGTTCTCAAGTGGCGCTACCCCGACGCCGGCTACGATGCACCCACCGGCGAAGTGAAGTACACCGTCAAGCGCTACAACAAGACTATCCGCCGCCTGGCTCCGCTGAACAACAACCGCCTGTTCGCACTGGCGGAAAGCTACGGCCAGGCCGTGGTGTATGACCTGAACACCAATGAGCGCATCGCGCTGGGCGATTCCTCGCTCTCCACCTATTCCATGACATCACGTGGTCATCAGGTGTTCATGAGCGGCTATCCCAGCACGCAGATCTGGGTGTATGACGACAGGCGGCCGTGGACTTTCCGCGAGGTCATGAACCTGACCAATACCAAAGAAAACGCCATCGAACCCTTCTCGCAGATGGATGAGTCCTCTTCGGGCAATCCCACCTTCGCCGCCAGGCTGGGCAAGCAGTATCACATTCACATGCCCTTTGCTGGAACTGTCATCGGCGCTGATGGCGGTGTCTACACAGCCGGGGCCATCATCCGCATTGGTAACGCCGGTGCCCTGGCCTGGTGGAACCCGCAGACCGGCGAAGAAGGCGGATTGCTCGCCCCCTTCTCGGCCTACCGCCCCTACTGGCTCACGGGTGTTCCCGATGACCAGTCTCAGAATCGTTACATCGTTCTGACCACCAAGCCCACGCCTGACGATAACGACGCATCCTACACGCCTGATCGCGCCCGACTCTTCGTGTTCGATGTCAACACGAAATCGATCACGCATCTTGTCGACACACCCGACAACATGAAAGCGCTGGGCCCGGTGACCCATGGCGGCCCACACGTTGCGGTAGGCATGGGCAGAGGCAATGAGGGCACCAGGCTCTACGCTCTGGATGTGCGCACAGGCAAAATGCTCTGGACCCGTCCCGTTCCCTTCAATGCCCAGACCAGCTTTGCCCTGGTCAGGCGCAACGCAGGGACCAACCTGTACACCGCGCCGGACAATACCATCTGGTCCATCTGGGATGATGTCGTGGTCAATATCAACCCGCAGGATGGACAGGTGAAAGTTGTCGGCCGCATTCCCAAGGGAACCACGGGCGACATGGTCTTCATGAACGACCGCATCTATCTCGGCGGCAGTACAAAACTGCGCCAGCTGATCGTGAAGTGATCAGCCGGCGCAGGTTAAAGGTGAATACTTCATGGCGCAGATGGGCCATCGGTTGACGCTGCTTTCTTCGCAGGCTTGCAGGCCTTCCATATGGCTTTGACGAAGGCTGGCGACAGCTCGACGAGCTGCACCATCCGGGTGTCGAGCGTGCGAATACGGCGGTGCGGGGTCTTCACCTGCACGTAAGGCAGGCAGACCTGCTCCACCTTCAGCGGCCTGCCTGAGTGGTCGGGCACATAGTCCACCTCAAGCACCTGAGCCTTCGGAGACTCGAAACCGCCTTCACACGCCAGCCAGAGGAACTGCCCTTTCTGACGATGCACCGCCACGAACTGGCCAGGCTCGATATCCTCCGGAGCCAGTCTGCGGGCCATCCGCGAATCAGACGTTTTATCAGTCATGTCCATAGTTTGATTCTCAAATCGTTGAGCGTTGTCTGGTTAATTCAGGAACTACCACAATCAACCCGCATTCCCGGGCGGCCTGGCCGCTTTGGGAATTGAGTCGATGAGGGGTATGATGCATAGCTTCCGCCGGGCGAAGGCCAGGCGGGTTAGAACACTGGGATGCAAAAATCGAGCCGTCGACTTATCGACGCGAGAGCCAGTGGCCATCAGAACGATGGTTGATTTGGAAAACAGTCGCACGCATGGATGTATTCTCTGTGTGGTGAGCGGACCAGAATAGACATCCGTTTGAACGTGTCAAGGATTTTTTTACTTTATCGCCCTCCGACACAGGCCAATCCCCATGAGCCACGATCATAACCACAGCCAGGACAACACTCAGCTTGATCCCATCCAGCAGCGCATGGACCAGCTGCTTGATCAGAGCATTCAGAAGGCCCTCATGCTCATCCGTGAGCATGGCGAGTTCTATCCCTTCGGCGTCACGCGCGTTGAGAATGGTGACTTCACCCTCGTCCAGGCCAAGATGGATATTGACACCCCCACCTCCAATCAGGTGGCCGAAAAGCTTTTCGCCGGGCTCAAGCAGGATGCCAGCCGGAACCTCTTCACCTCCGCTGCGGTGGTGTCTGATGTGCGTCTGCGCGACCCGCAGACCCAGCGTGTCTCCGATGCCATCCGCGTGCATCTCGAAGACGCTCAGGGCGAGCCGATCATTTTCTTCCTGCCTTACGTGAACGAAGGCCATCGCATCACCACCAGCGACATCCTGGCCGAGCACGCCCCGTCGCTGATCTTTGACAATGTCTGATATGCCAGACATCCGGCTCATGACGCTCACTTCGGCGCCATCTTTGATGTGCTATAGTGACGCATGACCGTCTGTATTCCCGATGTCTGAAAGGCCTACCCGTGACTGCCGCGACTGATAACCCCGCATCGCTTGATCTCAACGCCCTCCATGAGCAGCTCAGCAGCGCTGACAGCCTGGACATCATCCGCTGGGCGCATCAGACCTTTGGCAGCGGGCTGATCCTCACCTCCAGCTTCGGGGCAGAGTCGGCGCTGATGCTGCATCTGACCTGTCAGATCATCCCGCAGATCCCCGTGGTGCTCATCGACACAGGCTATCTGTTCCCGGAAACCTACCGGTTCATCGAAGCCCTGCGCGAGCGGTTCAATCTGAATCTGAAGGTGTACCAGTCCCCCCTGAGCCCGGCCCGCATGGAAGCCATCCATGGTCGGCTGTGGGAAGAAGGTACTGCAGAAGCCCTGAACACCTACGACCGCATCCGCAAGGTTGAGCCGATGCAGCGGGCACTGAAAGAGCTCAACGTCACCGCCTGGCTGGCGGGTCTGCGCAGCAATCAGACCAGCCATCGCGCCAACCTGCGCGTGGTTGAAAAGCAGAATGGTGTATACAAGGTCCACCCGATCCTGCGCTGGACCACCAAGGACATCTACGACTATTTCAAGAAGCACGACCTGCCTTACCACCCGTTGTACGACCAGGGCTACAAGTCCATCGGCGACTGGCACTCCACGCGCCCGATCACTGCCGACATGGACACCCGCGACGGCCGCTTCCTCGGTCTGAAGCAGGAATGCGGTCTCCACCTGCCTGCCACCAAGGAAGAAGAAAGCAGCCGCCATTCCAGCGATCTGTGATGTGAAGGAAGCAGCAATGCTGCTGCCTGTCAGCGTTCATCTGAAAAAAGACCCGAAAATCAAGCCCTCCCGCTTGAACCTCAGGTTTTAAATTCTTCTCACTAATTGATCACTTTTTTCGTTATTTCAAATCAACACACTTTGCTAGAAACCTTAACTTGGTTTCCTGCGTCAAACATCTTTACTTATGGATCTTTGTTATAGATCATCTTTACTAGATGCACTGATGTTTCAGACTATTCCCGGGGAGCCCTAGTAATGTTCACTACTTTGGCACAAGCAACCGTTGAACTGCCCTTTGACCCCGTCGCCATAATCCAAGAAGGCCGCTTTCGAGGCTGGATATTTGCAGCCCAGATTGTCTCACAGATTCCCTTCTGGGCTTGGGCCTTAGTAATCTTGGCAGTGATATTGAACTGAGACCTTCGTCGACGGAAAAACCGTAGTCGCAGATACCAGCGTCGCTCGCTCAATTATTAATGGCTTCAATCCAGATATGAACTCGAAAATGTCCGCGACAGGGGTCGAACCTGTAACCTTGAGCTCCGGAGGCTCACGCTCTATCCAATTGAGCTACGCGGACGCGTGGCGCATCGTGACGCCAGGTGAAGGCTGCATTTTAATGCGATGATCACACCGGGTAAAGGCTGTGACGGCTCTGCTCTTCTTTCTGTGCATCGATCATCATTCCAGCGGAGTGAGACACCGCGTCAGGCATCTTCGGTGACTTCGATATCCTCCATCTCAATGTCGGCCGTGTCGGGAATCTGGGTGAAGGCGATGCGTGACGGCGCCTCGGCGTTAGCGCCCCACATGCCACCCAGGTAGATCGTGTGCTGGCCGTAACGCGAATCGATGCGGTCCAGCACGCCGGCGAGCTTTTCGAGATTGGCCTGCTGGGGATAGAGCGGAATCGTGGCGCTGGTATCGGGAACCAGATCATTGAGCGTGACGCCCACCTTGAGCACCATCGCCACCGGGCTGGCGTTCCACAGAGGCTCCAGCGCACGGACCAGCGAGAGCGTATCCCGCATCTGATTCAATCCGACGCGGGCACGCCAGCGCCGGCCGTCAACGTAGCTCACCCCAAGGCTCAGCTCCCGGGCACAGTAGCCGATCCGCCTCATGCGCATGGCAGCTTTGTGGAGCATGCGCATCGCCACGGCTTTGGCTTTCTCATGCACTCGCCACTCGGGCGCCAGCACGTGCGAATGCCCCACCGTCCGCCGATGCGTCGCCCGGAAAGGCAGATCCTTCCCGCGAAGCTGCTCCCACCAGATCGTCCCGAGCACTCGGCTGCCCCAGACCTCGGCCAGGTCACTCTGCGATGCCCGACAAAGCTGCTCCACCGTATAAATGCCCGCACAGCGCAGCCGCTTCTCCATATTCCGACCAATGCCAGGCAGATCGCGCAGCTCCAGATGACAGATCGCCTCGGGCATCTGGTGAGGCTGGATCATCGTCAGCCCGTCAGGCTTCTCGAGATCCGACGCCACCTTCGCCAGCCACGGACTGGGCCCGATGCCGATGGAGCATCGCAGCGATTCACCTGCATGATCGCGAATGGCCTGCTTGACGCGATGGGCCAATGCTGCGGCGTTGTCGGGCAGCTGTTCCAGGCCCATGAGCCTGCCATACATTTCATCGATGGACGCCACGTGATCCACATGCAGGCACGACTCCACCGCCTCGACGATCTTCTGGTGATACGCCACATACCGCCTGGTATTGGCGATGCGGATCTGCAGATTCGGACACAGCGCCATTGCATCGCTCACGCGCGTTCCGGTTTTGATGCCAAACTGCTTGGCCTCCACGCTGGCGGCGATGCAGCTGGTGTGCACGGTCGCCACGGGAACCACCGCCACAGGCTGGCCTCGCAGCGAAGGATCCACATCCTGCTCGACACTGGCGAAGAAGGAATTCATATCCACAAAAAGATAGCGCAGGCCTGTCATGACGCGACTCCCATACGTTGCCCTGTACCTGCTGTTTACCGTACAAAATCCAAACAATCATTCAAGCGTAAAAATCCGCGGTTGTGGATAAAAACCGGGTAATTGGCAAGATTCTGAAGGCAGGTCACGCAGGCCGGTGATATAGTCCCAGCCTCAGCACCCAGGGATAAGGATTGAGGGTCATGACCAGTTCGGGGACAGCTGTGCATCGCGTCCACAGCTTCAGCACATCAGCCGGCGTGGTGGAGATTCACACCTTTGCGCACGAGCAGAGCAGCCATCTGGTGGTGCATCAGGGCCAGTCGGTGCTGGTGGATTGTCATGATGCTTCGCTGGCGGCGCACATCCGCGCCCAGCATCTGCCTTCGCCGATGGCGGTGCTGCATACGCACATCCAGCCCGAGCACACGCGACAGGGAAGCACGCTGGGCGACATCCCCACGTATGTCCACCACAAGCTGACGGTGCTGGCCGGCGATCGTGACACCTACAACAGGCTCACGCGTACCACCTGGGACGATCCGATGGACTGGCCCAACACCGCTGGCCAGGAAGCCTTTGGTATTGCAGGCAGCGTGACGATGCTTCCGCCTCAGGAGCCTTTGACGCATCTCGCGCCCTTCTCGCCTGGCCAGAAGATGGAGCTGATCGGCCTGGTGTTTGAAGTCATCCCGCTGCCCGGCCATGGCGGCGAGCATGCCTGCGGATTCCTGCTGCATGCCGATCGAAAGCCCGTCGCGCTGTTTACGGGCGACCTGCTCTGCCACCGCGCGAAACTGGTGAACGTTTACGACTTGGAATACGCCTACAGCCGAACACGACTGTTCGATCTGCCTGCCATCCTGCGTCAGGTGGCAACGCTGGGGGTGTCGCATTTCTTCCCCGCCACCGGTCAGCCGCTGTATGACGGGCCTGAGCAGGCGCGGGAACTGGCAAGCAACATCGAAGCGTATCAGCAGGCGCTGTCATGGAAGAGCGGGCAGTTCTGCTATCTACCGCCGGCGGAGCCTGCCCGGCTTGGCCGCTGGTATCAGCATGGCGAAGGCCTCTTTCAGCTGAGCAATTTTGGCAACACGATTGTGCTCATCGACGACGACGGCCGTGGGCTGATGATTGATCCCGGCCCCTGCGATTTTGGCGACGACGGCCGCACACGCCGCTTCCACAAAGACCTCGATCAACTGCATGAACACGCAGGCCTGCGCGAGATCGACTGCATCCTGCTGACGCACTTCCACGGCGATCATCTGGATATGGTTGAGCAGATGCGTCAGCGCTACCCGGCCGTGCGCGTGGCGGCGTGGGAAGTGCTGGCCGAGGTTATCGCAAATCCGCAGGATTACGCGTATCCGTGCATGCTGCCCTGGTACAACCTGGGCGGCGAATCAAGCGTGAAGGTGGATGATCGTCTGTCGCTCGATGCGCTGTATCACTGGCATGACATCGCCATTGAGGTGTTCCATCTGCCCGGCCATTGCTATGTGCACAGCGGATTCCTGCTCTGCTTCCGGGGCAAGCAGATCGCCATCACCGGCGACACCATTCAGGACCGAACGCAGCCGGCCGGGCTGGAGTACATCATCGCCAACGACAGCGTGCCCGATGAGCATCGCGGCCAGCTCAAGGGTTTGAAGCTGCTGTGCCAGCGACAGGTAGATCTGAATCTGGGTGGCCATTCGAGCTACTTCTACCAGCCTCGCTCGTTCTATGAGGAAAGCATTCGGCGTATCTGCTACGCCCAGCCTTATCTGAAGGCGCTGGTTCCCGATGGGGATCTGCATCGGGCATTTCATCGCCCGACACTGCCGCTATGGTCGAGCTGTATGCATGTCGATTGAGAAGAGCCTGCGAAAAGCGATGGCACAGAGCATCCTTCATGCGCGGCCTGGCCGGTATGTCACCCCCGCGCACGTGGCGGTCCACAAATCTTGCAGCGCGTCAATGCATTCGCTGTAAGCAAGATCTGTGGATGCTCGCTTTCGCGGGCATGACGGAAGGGAAATCCGGTGTGAAAGTACGACTGCCTCACCACTTCATCGGGCAAGCCATGTATAAAGCCCGGTCCAGGTGAGCATGAAGTCCAGCATCAGGGCGTGAACGTGAGCGTCTGCGTACGACCGTCGTTGAAGGTGATGGTGGCCTTGACGCTGGGCTGATCGCGCACGATGTAGCGATGCTCGTAGCCGGCGAAGAACTCGCCCCACCGCCTGCCGATGTCGATGGAGACGGGATGGCCATCAATCACACTCTCATAGTGCACCTCTCTGATGCGGTGCATATCGCGCTGCGGGCCGTGGATGTACACACGCCATTCATCCGACTGGCCTGACGCAGGCTGATGCGGGCTGCGCACCACGCGCAGTGTCAGGGTATCGATGCGCTGCTCCGGCCGCTCTACCACCTTGATGACATCAGGCCAGAGACTGAACCAGTTCCCCCAGCCCGTTGCGACCTGCGGTGCCCGGAACTGATATTCGCCAGGCAGCATATCCAGACGCGTGAGATGGTCAGGCCAGCTTGGCACGTTATGGAAGCGCAGCTTGTGGTCGTGCGAATAGAAGTGGTCGTGAATGCCCACCGAAGACCGGGCATCAAGCGTGCCTGTCAGATAAGCACTGACCTCCCACTTGCCATCACCCCAGTACTCGCCCTGCTGCCAGGCCCAGCCGATGCCCTTCTGGAGTTGGGGCAGCGTCAAGGTCAGATCAAGCAATCGGCCATCCTGCAGCGTGACCTGTGCGGTGATGGGCTTTTCCATGTCATGCGTGAAGTTCTCGTAGATCGTCCGGGGAACCTTGTCCTTTTCGTATGTGAGGGTGCGGGTGACATCACCCTGCTTGAAGACCACTTTGGCGATCATGCTTCGCACCGTCTCATACCCATCGACGTAGACACTCCAGAGGTGTACGCCTTGGCGCCAGTTCTTGTGTCGAATGGGAATCAGCTGCAGCTCCGCCGCCGGCCGGGCAGCATCTGCGCGGGCGCGGGCCTTGAGCTCCTGCGTGCTGCCATCCTCATAGGTGATGATGGCCGTGATTTCCGAGGGCGCGGAGTAGGACACGCCAAAGGGCGCATTGAACGGATAATCCCACGGGCCAAAGATCTGCGGACCATTGAAATTCCGCGTGGTGTACTGCACGTTCCTGATGCGCTGCATGACCTTGGCATCGCCGGCCACGCGAATCTCGGCGGTCCACCAGGGCTTGAGGTTCTCGTCGTATTCCAGGAACTTTTCGCGGATCTCCAGGTCCAGCGCACTGCGGGCCAGGCCGGTGTATCCCGGCGCAGTAGCCGCATAGATGAACTGCTCGTAGCCATCGGTGAAATACACCCGGGCTGTCAGTGGTGAAGGCTCATTCACACCGCCCAGGAAGGACATACTGTAGATGTCCCCCTGAATGCCGCCAGTGTTGAGCGTGCGCTCGGCCTGCTTGCGGACATGCTGATACCAGTCCACGCGGGTGACGCGATCCAATTCCCCCTTGGGCCCCATCAGCTTCGCGTGATAGCGATGCAGCGGCTTACGATCGAAGCGGTTGTAAAGATTCGCCTCCTCGTTGCCATCGATCATGATCCCCAGCAGCTCATTAGGCGAGGACTGCGGGGCATAGTGAAGCTTGAGCTTACTGGTGCGGCCGTCGTCGAAGGTGACGGTTGCACCAAGCTCCATCGCGTCATGGCGCAGGAAAGACTCGGTCGCCAGCCCGTGATTGAATTTCTCAGTAAGCTGCTGCTTCGTGTAGGTCGGTCCATCTTCGTACTCCGCAGGCCGATGGAACTGAACCTTGCTGATACGTGCCAGCTGCTGGCGATCACCCAGCACCTGATAGCGGATGATCCATGAAGGCTTTTCGTTATACAGGCCCTGATACACATCTGACGCGATGAGCTCCACGCGATTCGGATCGAGATAGCGGGCCTCAGGGCCAAGCTCAATCCAGCGTTCAAACGTCTTTTGACTGCCATCGTTGAAGATGACGGTGACATTCACCCGGAAGTCGCGATAGGCCGCGCCGCTGACTGCAAAATCCTGACTGAAACTGTTGGACCGCAGATGCCAGTGGCGATCGGATGCCCCCGGGTCCACGACATAATCGACAAAGCGGATGCCCTCACCGGCTTTAGTCCCGAAGTCGAGCTGGCGGGGTCGTCGCAGGGTCAGCGTCCAGCCATACTGCATGCGGTTGTGCTGATCGCGCCCCATTTCGCGATAGCTCACATCCACATCCATCTCCGTAAAGACAGGCTCATCAAAAACCGGGTCGTAGGTCACTTTCTTGACCCCACCGTCGGCGTAGGTGATGGTGGCCGTGATCCTGTCAGGACGTGCATTGATCCCCGATGGCCTGACGTCAGCCTGCGGGCCGTTGTGACGGTCGAGCACTTCCCACTGCCCGTCCATCATGCTGCCAAAGTCCCAGATCACCTTGATGATGTCATCACGCTGGTTCAGCGGATAGTTGAGCTTCACCCGCCATTGATACATGGGGATGTTGCGGGCAGGCCCGCCCATGCCAAAGTAGTGATGCTCAAACTCGATGTTCGCCTCGCGGAACTCGGCTTTGGGAGATGGGCCTTCAATCGTCCCGCGGAACGTGCGGCTGGTGCCATTCTTGAACTTCACCAGCGCATCGAGCGTCATGGGATTCTGAAACGTTCCGGCGCGGAAGCCGAATCGGCTGTCGGCCATATCCGAAGTCAGCGTCTGCACCTCCCCTAGCGGATTGATCCATCGCCAGGTCACTTCCTGGACCTGCTCCATCGCCATGGCCTGGCCGCGCAGCTCCGCCTGGAAGCTGTATAGGAATTTGCCATAGCGCGATTCAAATCGGACCAGATCGGAAAAGCCGGTGACGCGCAGCGCCGACAGATCCATCGGCCGACTGCGAGGCAGGCCATCGGGCCCTATCTCCAGCGGCTCCTGGATGTCGATCATGATCGCGGCCCAGTTACAGAAGACATTCTCGCTGTCCTCGGCGATGCGGATGTCATCAAACAGCTCATACGCCACCCACCCATAGCCGCGCTGCCCCCACTGGGTTCCCCACGAGTTCTGAATGAGAAACGCCTGCTTCTGATCGTCATAACCCACAATGACCATGGCGTGCTTGCCATGAATCTGGTTGGGCTGGCGCTGGGTCTGATCGCGCAGGAACAGTGCCCTGGTGTAAATATCAAACCTGCCACTGAGAAACAGCGGATTGACGTGAGCGCCAAAGACCACCACATCACGCCGCTGAATCGAGCGACGGATGGACTGCCTGTCACGCATCAACCTCAGGCCGTGAACGCGATAGGCTTTGGCCTCGGCTTTGGCTCGCTCGCTGGGCTGGGCGGTGAAGTTGCGAGGCAGATACGGCGCAGTGGCCAGCGTAGCTGCGCCCTGAACCTGCATCAGCTGAACAGCTTTGACGAAGTTGGAACCATCATCCTTCCCGCCATTGATCTGGTTGTAGATGAACGTCGGCGAAAAGATGCGTGATGGCGCGTTGGGCTTCCAGTTCTGGTCGCGGGCTTCGTGATAGCTTCTGGCACCATACGCCATCGCCCAGGCCGTGCAGTCGTTCATCTGCTGAAGACCGACAGGTGGCATCCACGGGCGCAGGTCCACCACCGGCTCTTCAATCAGTTCGATGGCAGGTGGCGTAAAACTGGGCAGGCCTGACAGCTGACTGGCGGTGGGATCGATGCTGCCTGTCTGCGCCTGGGCTGCTGCACCAAGCAGCGCGATGAGCATCAGTCCAAACGCCAGCCAATACTTGCGAATCATCATGCATCCATCCTGTAAACCAGCTATGCAGGGCCTTATTCAACGGCCCTGATCACCCTCTGTCTGACAGATCATCGGCCAGATGGCGGGCAGTATTGTGAATCCATCCGCCCAGATGATAAGACCCGTGCGTCTCAGAGGGCAGTGGAGGGTCCAGCTGCCAACTAAGACGCACGGGTCGGTGGAAAGTTCAGGATGGTGGAAACCGTCTCAGGAGATAACCGTCTCAGGAGACAGGCGACGCACTGCGTTCCGCCGCACGCTGGCCGGCGGCGCGTTCACGCAGGATGTCGATGGTCGAACGCACTTCGTCAGCCATCTTGGTGTTGGGGAACTCGCGGATGATCTGTTCACCCACGGCCACGGCCTGGGTCCATTCGCGATCCTGAATGGCCAGCTTGAACTGAACACCCAGGTTCTGGCGCTTCTTGCCAATCACGCCGCGAGCCACTTCGAGGAAGGGCGCCGCTTCCTGTGGGGTGAGATAGCGGTCCAGCTCACGGAGGGCTTCCATCGCGCCTTCCACGTCATCGTGGCTGGCGCTCTGGAGCAGGCGGCGTTCCAGATCATGCTTGCGGGCCTGCCAGGCTTCCTTCACACGGCGAGGCAGATCACGCACCTGCGGGGCATCGGGATACAGACGCTGAATCTTCGCCGCCTCGGCATGAGCCTTATCCCACTCGGCGTTGTTCAGCAGGTTTTCAAAGCCGACCATCGACTGAGCAATGCGGGCGTTAAGGCTGGCGGCGCGGGCGTTCTGGATGCGTTCACGGAATTCTTCAGCTTCCAGGGCGTAGCCGTAGGTCTTGGCCATTTCGTTGACGAGCACCAGCGCGGCGTCGAAGTCGCCACGCGAGAGGTCTTCTTCGATGGCCTGTCGCAGGGCCTGGCGGTCCTTATCACGGCAGGTAATGCGCTTGGCCGCTTCGCTGATGAGCAGCCTTTCGGAGATCTGCTTCAGATGTTCGTTGGCCGAAGCCAGATTGCTTTCCAGACTGCGAACGCGCTGGCCGTAGTCATCCACAAACGCCCAGCGGATGCAGCCGACGAGAAACAGCGCCACCGCCACCACGCCCAGAATAATGCCACCTGCCTGCAGCAGCAGTTGCCCGATCAGTTCGGCCCAGCTGGCTGCGGTGGGTGATTTGTTCACGTAGAGGATGGCCAGAAGATGCATGCTGTAGGCCAGTGCGCCCAGCAGCAGTGCAACCGCCACCAGACTGGGGCCTCGTAGTGCAACAGAAGTGCGTTCCGTGGGATTCATGAGCCGACTCCTTCCGCAAGCCAGGTTGAAATGTTTTGAATCAGTCAGGTGCATCCTGTCGTGATTCAACCCCGCTTCTCTTTAACTATTCTAACATCCGTTATCGGCAAGATGCCGATGTTTTCCACCAACAAATGTATGCCGTTTCGCTGGATATGATTCCTGAATCTCATCCCCTCGGAACCGCGGGGTGATGTGATACCATCTGCCCCATATGAAGCCTGCCTGGCGAAAAGTAATCCGACTGCTGCTGATGCTGCTGGCCCTGGGCCTGCTGGCCGCGGCGGCATGGTCGGCCGGGCGTCAGGTGGACTGGTCCGCTCTGAAGCAGATCACCCCTTCTCACTGGCTGCTGATGATCGCAGCGGTGCTGGCGAATCTGCTGCTGACCGGGGCGATGTTCTGGGCTGTCACCCTCTGCTTCGATGCAAAGCCGCGCGTCACGTACTGGCGAATGACGCTGCTGATCACCGCCAGTGCGCTGCTGAACTTTCTGCCTCTGCGTCCCGGCCTGCTGGGCCGGGCAGCGGTGCTCAAAGCTCACCATCAACTACCTGTGCGTCAGTCGTTTCTGAGTCTGATGGTGGTACTGGTCGTGGGCACGCTCGTCACGCTCACCATCGGCCTGCTGGCCTGGCTGATTCCTCATGCAGGCTGGCTGGCGATGGCCATTGGTATTGCAACGCTCATTCTGGCTGCATTGGCCGGGCCCGTGGCAACAACGCTGCTGCGCAGGCCCGCAAAGCATGCCTGGTGCTGGGTGGTGTTTCGCGTGGCCGATGCGCTGGTGGCCGGGCTTCGCCTGTGGATCGCCTTTGCCATCCTCGGGCTCGATCTGGATTACCGCCAGGCGCTGATCGCCGGAGCAGGCGGGCTGCTGATTGCCATGATCGGCCTGACGCCCAATGGTCTGGGCCTGAAGGAATGGTTCATCGCCCTGCTGATGCAGTCGCTTTCCGTCACCTCATGGGAGCAGGCCCTGGGCGCTTCGCTGATTGATCGCGGCGTGGAGGCGCTGGTGGTGGTGGCTGCAGGTCTTATCGCACTGTTCTGCCTGCGCAGCTTATGGAAGCCTCAGAGCGATTTGCCCTCTCATGCCTGATTTTCGATAATTACACATCTGCATCCGTATGCAGGATATCCCGGGGATCTCCCCCTTGAGATATTGATCGCCCTGAAACACAAACAAGGATTGACGAAGATGAGTCAGGAACCTGTGCGTTATGGTGTAGTTGGTCTCGGCCGCGCCGGCTGGAATATTCACGTCGCCGGTCTGCGTAACCGCCCCGATGCGAAGATCGTCGCCGTGGTGGATCCGGTGGAAGAACGCCGTCAGCAGGCTCACACCGAACTGGGCGCCAAGGGCTACACCGAACTGTCACAGCTGCTGGCCGACCCGGATGTCGAAGTCGTGGTTGTTGCCACCCCCTCGGTTTCGCACGGCCCGGACACCATCGCCGCCCTCAAGGCTGGCAAGCATGTGGTTGTCGAAAAGCCCATGGCCATGAACGTTGAAGAAGCGGATCGCATGATCCAGACCGCCCGGGAAACTGGCAAGAAGCTCTTCGTTCACCAGAACTATCGCTTCTTCGCTGACTACAACTTCATGAAGGAAACCATCGAGTCGGGCATCCTCGGCCGCGTGTTCCACTTCCGTAACTACATCAACGCCTTCAGCCGTCGTAACGACTGGCAGACCCTGGCCAAGAACGGCGGCGGCGTGCTCAACAACACCTGCCCCCACTTCATCGACCAGATCCTCCAGTTCCTGGGCGCTCCGGTGAAGCTGGTGGTCGGCGATCTGCAGCAGATCGTCTCGGCCGGCGACGTGGAAGACCACGTCAAGGCCTTCTTCCGCGCTGAAAACGGCGTGACGGCGGACATGGAAATTTCCAACGCCCAGAACGTGGCCGTCAAGCTGCCCAAGTGGATCATCGCTGGCAGCGCTGGCACGCTGACCACCGATGGCAAGACCGCCACGATCAACTACTACGACGCTTCCAAGGTTCAGCCCCTGCAGGTCGTTGAAGGCCCTGCCGCCGACCGCAAGTATGGCAACGAAGACAAACTGCCCTGGGAAACCAGGACGGTGGAAATCAGCGAAGCCGTCAAGGACAAGACCAACTTCTACGACAACGTCTACGGCGTGCTGCGCAAGGGCGAAGCCATGCGTGTCACCCCTGAGTCGGTCCGCGAAGTGATCCGCGTGATCGCCGCCATCCGCGAAGGTACCCCCTTCACCGGCGAACCGCGCATCAAGTAAGTCGACTCGGACTGAAAAAACAGACAGGGCGCCATGGTGATCCATGACGCCCTGTTTTTTTTGTGGATCAAACTTGTGGTGTCCCAGGGAATCCTGTGGAGCCCGGAAAAGAAAAAGGCAGTCGCCCTTGGGGCCACTGCCTAGTATCGGGCAATAAAAAATGCCCCCCTCAGGACTCGAACCTGAAACCCGCTGATTAAGAGTCAGCTGCTCTACCAATTGAGCTAGGGAGGCGTTGATCAGATTGTCCGCTGCGTGCAGCAGCGAGATGGGAAATAGTATTGATCCTGCCTGGATTGTCAAGTCTGGTGGAATACTGCCGGTCCCGTGGAAAACCTGAGCCCCAACCCAATATGACACGGGATGTTCTGAAGCTCCCCATTCATACGGATTTGTGACAGAATCAGGAAGAATGGGGATGCAAACCGCTGCCGGGGCGTCTACCATGAGCCTGGAGGTTACCCTGCCGCAAGGATGCGGCAGGTCCAACAGGACCAGCCTGCGTCACGACTGGCTGCTGGAGAACATGTCCGATGCGATATCTGCACGCCGTAGCTCTGCTTCTGACCCTGCTGGCCATGGGATGCACCTCCAGCGTGCGTACCAGCGATCCGGCGCGCACGGCTACCGAACTGTTCCTCCAGTCCGAAGCGGTCATCCAGGCCGTCAGTCAACTCAATGTCACCCCCCTGCGTGATCGGGTGGCGTACATCGACAGCAGCTACCTCTCCCAGGCCGACCGTGAATACCTGCTTGGCGAAGTCCGGGCCCACATGCTGACCCAGGGCGTAAGACTGGTGTCCTCGCGCGAAAAGGCCCCCATCATCATCGAAGTGCGCAGCGGCGGCGTGGGCATCGACCGATCGGGAACGCTCGTGGGCATCCCGCCATTGATCCTGCCTGCGGGGACTGATACCGCCAACTCTGTGACTTACATGACGCAGTTCGCCACGCCTGAGCTTTCCATCTTCAAGGACATCAATCAGGTGGGATACGCGAGCGTGGCGTTCGTGGCCTACTGGGCCAACACCGGCGAAGTGCTGGCCAGCTCCGGGCCGTTTGTAGGCAAGCGCTATCGCAGCGACTGGTGGATCATTGGCATCGGCCATCGCGTGCGTGGCAATACGGTGACGGCCGAGAAGGCCTCCGATGTGGAACAGCAGCTCCAGGAGCCCTGATTGATTCGTTGTGCGACGCTTCGCCCATGCTCTTGATGAGTGATTCAGCCGATGAGTGAAACCCGACCCCCACGCAGATGGCGACGCAGGCTTATTGCAGTACTGCTTGTCCTGCTGGTGGGTCTTGCTGCTGCGATTCAGATCGTCATCTGGTGGACGGATATCCCCCGCAACATCGCCCAGAAGCAGATCAACAGCCAGACCGGCCTGCTGATTACCATCGACACTCTGAAACTGGGCATCTGGCGTGGCCGCACGACGATGACAGGCGTCGCCGTCCACGCGCCGGGCGAAGCTCAGCCCGTGGCCGTGGTGGATCGCATCACCGCAGAGCATTATTCCATTCTGAGCATGCTCATCGGCCGGGGCGTGGGGCTGTCTGATATCACCATCAATGAACCTGTGGTTGATCTCAAACAGTACCCCGATGGCCGATGGAATATCGAACCGCTGATCCAGCAGATTCTCCAGCTCAGCGATGATGATTCCGCCTCATCGCCAAAGCCGCTGGAACTGCCAGGCATGAAGGTGACCGACGGCCGCATCAACGCCAGCCTGCGTGATGGCAGAGCGCTGAGCATCTGGCCCGTGACGGGAGAACTGCACCAGCCACGCATCAGCGGTCTGCCTGGCAGCAGTACGGAAGTCCGCTTCGCGCTGGCGGACATGCTTTTCGGGCAAGGCAGCTTTGTGGCCATGGCCCCCTTCGAGCACACTGCAACGCTTGACGTTAATCATCTCAAGCAGCTGGCCCCCTGGCTGGAACCTGAGCTTTTCGTCCATGCGTTTCAGGGGCAGATCCACTGGGCCGGGCGCGTGGAAAAAGATCAGCTGCAGGGTGAAGCCCGCTTCCAGCAGCTCACCGCATCAGGCGGGATGACAGCTCAGGCGCCCGCCCACAGCGTTGCAGTCGATGGCGCTGTCGCGCTGACCGCAGGCAGGCAGATCACCCTGTCGCCTGACAAGCTGCGCCTTATCAGCAGCGTACTGCCTGAGCCTGTCACACTCATGCAGGGACAGGTGAAGTGGACAACCGCTCAGACGCTGCAGATACACAACCTCCAGCTGGCCACGTTCTCAGGCATGATCGGGCTGGCGGGCGACTACACCCCTGCCACGCAGGCCGGCCAGGCCCGCATCGACTGGCGTGATCTGTCGATTGCGCCGATTTCCAACCAGCAGGGAAGCGCTTCGGTAAATCTGACGCGTCAGGGCACGCTGGGCCAGCTTCGCGTGCAGGCTCAGATTCACTCTGCAGGCCAGCTGGCGTCGAGTCAGTGGGAAAGCCAGTGGCTGGCAACGCTCATCGGCCAGTCGTGGGATCGCTTCGACTGGACCATCGAAATTCCACAGGCCGCCATCAGGCAGGATCAGCAGACGCTGAGCATCACCCAGGGCCTGCTGCGAGGCAGCCTGAATCAGCAGCTGCTGACCCTGCGCGATATCAACCTGCCTGTCACGCCGGCCAATCTGCCCGACGTGAGCATCACCGGCCATGGCCAGTATGACCTGCAGCAGCGTAGCGGCTCCGTGTCGGCCGACCTCCACTCGCGCACCGCCACCGCAGCCGATGGCAGCCCTGCCAGCGCCAGCGTTCAACTCAAGGGCGATGAACGAGGCATCGAAGCCACGCTCCGCGACCTGCACTTCGATACCCTCACCGGGCAGGCCAGTGGCAGCGTGCGATGGGATGCTCTGAATCAGATCGCCGCCAGCTTTGATCTCCGCGCCACTCCGCCCGCCAACGTGATGCTGCCTGTCCAGTTCACCACAGGCAGCGTCACGGGCAAAGTCGAAGGCCAGTTCCAGCCTTTGAATGTCCGCCTGACCGGCCAGGCCATCGTGCATGAGCCCCGTACCCCCCAGGCCACCCCGCCCCTGCAGGATGTGGTCATCAACCTCACCGGCCAGGCCACCGATCAACTGGTGACACTCGAAAGCCGATCCTTCCAGCTGCTCGATGGCTGGATGACCCTGCAGGCCAGGCATCAGTTCACCACCGGGCAATCGGAAGTCCAGCTCAAAGCCGACCGTCTGCCTCTGGCGTCGCTGGACATCCTCCTTCACCGCCCGGCCCAGCTCACCGGGCTGGTGAACCTGGAACTGACCGCCGGCATCACGAATGCCGATCCTCAGACACTCGATGTCTCCGGGCGATGGAACGCGGTGAACATCGAGCACCCCCTGCTCCACCCCACGCAGGCCGCGGGGCGCATTGTCTTCAAGGATGGCGCGGTCACGCTGCTCGATATTCTGGCCGAGTCAGGTCAGGGCCGGGCCCGAGGCAGCATCCGCTCGCCGATGATGGAACTGAATCAGCTTGTCACCACCCTCTCGCTGGAAGACTGGCCCATCCGCTGGGCTGCTCCGGGCGAGTACAAAGCTCACGCCACCGGGCAGGCGAGCATCACGGGCAATCTGCTGACGGGCGACTACAGCGGCCCTGCTGATCTGAAAATCGCCCTGCTGAAGAACGATGCCGCCGTCATGGAAACCCGCATCCGATCCACCCTCAAGGATCATGTGCTGGACGTTCATGCCCTCGAAGGCAAGGTGCTCGATGGCACCATCACCGGCCAGGCAAGAGTCAATCTGAAAGACATCACCCAGAGCCATGCCGATCTGCAGCTGGCGGATGTCGATCTATCCCGCCTGCAGCTGCTGGCGTCGTCGGCCCAGGGGCTCATCGGTCGGGCGCAGGGCAAGATCACGCTCACCCCCGCCACCGGCCGTGAAGCACTGGGGCCGCTGCGGCTGGATATTGCGCTGGTTCCCACAGAAGCGCATCTGCATCGGCTGGAACTCAACGAGCTGCAGTCGCGCATCTACATCGATCGCCAGCGCGTGGTCGTTCATCATCTCGATCTGGCCATGGCCCGAGGCAAGCTCCACGCCTGGGGCCGCGTCAGCAGGCAGCAGGACGAATGGTTCGGTTTCCTCCAGAGCCAGTGGACAGATCTGAGCTTCGATCAGCTTGCATCCCTGATGCTGGTGGTTCAGACGCCCGCCACTGCAGGCAAGGTCGCCAGTGAGTATCATGCTGGCCGTGATGAGCAGTCTGAGCTGATGGAAGACGACCAGCCTGTCCCCGGATTGTTCAATGGCAAGATGATTGTGACCGGTCCGCTGCACGACTGGACCAAAGCCAGCGGTCATGGTGATGTGGTGGTACGCCAGTCTGATCTTGTCCGCGTGCCCGTGCTGAAGCAGATCTATGGCCTGTTCAACATTGTGGGCAGCAGTTCTGATCCGGAAGGTTACGGGCATGCCAATTTCAGGCTCGAAGGCCCATCGTTTGTCATCACCGACGCGGGCTACATTAATCGTGGGGTGAGCATCAGTCTGCGTCTGAGACTGACCGATCTGCGACAGGGCAAACATACGCCCATTACCGGGGTGGCGATGGCCATTTTCAATCCGCTGCCTGCCCTTCCCGGCGCGCAGCGGTATGTGGATGCCATCATGAATTATCAGGGAGCCGTGACAACGCTTTCCATCACCGGCCATCTCGATCATCATCAGGTCCAGCGCGTGCCCGCGACCTTCATCGGCCAGATCACGCGCGACCTGCTCAGTACGCCTGCTCATGCACATGACAACCATTTAAATGACACCGTTACGCCACCCACAACTGAACCTGCGCCCCTTCCTGATCCTTCCGCAGCCACGACTCAGGAGGCCGTACGTCCATGAGTGAACTGACGCCGCAACTGGTGATCTATGCCTATCAGCAGGGCTACTTTCCGATGGCGGATTCACGCGACGGGAAGCTGCAGTGGTATACCGCCGACCCGCGCGCCGTTATTCCGCTTGATGGGCTGCGCATCCCCCGCTCGCTGAACCAGCGGCTCAAGCGAGGGTGCTATCGCGTGACGATCGACTGCGCCTTCTCGGCGGTCATCCAGCACTGCGCTCAGCGTCACGACAAGCGGCCTGAAACGTGGATTAATCAGCAGATCATCGAGGTCTACACTCAGCTGCATCACATGGGCATCGGCCACAGCGTGGAGGCATGGGACAGCCAGGGCAATCTCGTTGGCGGGCTCTACGGGCTGGCGATGGGCGGTGCGTTCTTTGGCGAGTCCATGTTCTCGCGTGCGACCGATGCGTCCAAGGTCTGCCTGGTGAAACTGGTGGACCATCTCAACGCGCAGGGTTTTGTTCTGCTGGATTCGCAGATCGGTAATGATCACATGAAGCAGTTCGGCCAGCTGGAGATTCCGCTTCAGAGCTATCTCGAGAAGCTCGAAGCCGCGCTGGAGATTGAGCCTGACTGGGGCGTGGTGCCCGCTCCGCCTTTCGATCACAAAACCGTTCGACAGAGTCGCTGATCTGCTCCGCTGTCCGCTTCAGGATGGGAAAGCCCACACGCCTGCTTTTCCAGGATTGCTGGCTCCCGTCACCGCAGGCAGCGTGATGGGGATGCCATCCTGTGACAATGCCCCGAGCACCGCAAAGGCCATCGCTTCGCGTGCTTCGAGGGGAATGCCCAGTTCATCACTGAGCAGCACTCGGCCGGTCTGATTCAATGTGGTTTTGAGATGCTCCAGCAGCGTGCGATTGCGTGCTCCGCCGCCAGCGAGAATCACCTCACATTCGCCAGGCAGAGACTGGCGATGACGGATGATGATCTGCGCCACCGCATCCACCGCCGAGGCGATGATGTCAGGCGACGACCAGCCCATCGTCTTGGCCCGGGTAAGCAGCGACTGCAGCCAGGACGCATCGAAATCTTCCCGCCCCGTCGAGTGAGGCAGCTTTCGTGCAAAGAAAGGCGACTCAAACACCCACTGCGCCAGCTGCGGATGCACCATTCCCGAGCGGGCAATGGCGCCATCGCGGTCAAAGGTCAGATCGGGATAGAGTGTCTTCACCAGTCCATCAATCAGCAGATTGCACGGGCCGATGTCTCCGCCTGTCACCTGCTCAGGCCCGCTGCCTGCGGGAAGATGGGTGACATTGCAGATGCCCCCGAGATTCACGATGAGCCTGTCGTGCTGAGGATGGCGATACATGATCCAGTCGGACATGGGCGTGATGGGTGCGCCCTGCCCGCCTGCGATCAGATCGGCCTGCCTCAGGTCGTAGAGTACAGGAACGCCAAGCTGGCGGACGACAGGCCAGGGGTCCATCAGCTGCCAGGAGAGCCCTTCATCAGGCGCGTGCCAGATCGTCTGGCCATGAGCGACGACGAAATCCAGCGTCTGCCCTGCGGGCAGGTGAGCGCTGCAGAGGTTGGCGACCACCTCGGCGTGAACCTGCCCCAGTGCCCGGGCAGCCCGCAGAAACGTCAGCGCCGGCCGAGGCTGACCGCTGGCCATCGCCATCAGCTCCTCGCGAAGTGATCCGAGTTCCCCGCTGACCAGTCCCAGCAGGCGAGGCCGCATCGACAGCCCACGGCCTTGAATAGCCACCAGAGCCGCGTCGATGCCATCCAGGCTCGTCCCGGTCATGCAGCCTGCAATCAGCCGATGGGTTCTGCCCTGCTCCACGCTTAATCCCTGCGTAAGGTCAAACGGAAAACGCGACACATTCCACTTATCGGGAAGGCTCAGCCAGGACCTTCTGACACACCCGCTCGTAGCCTTCGATCATGTTGGCCAGCGCAAACTCATCACGCCTGCTCAGCGCGATCTGCCTGTAGCTTGAAAGATCAGCGTCGAGCATCTGCATCAGTTTGTCTGCCAGGTCGGATGGCTCATTGAGCCTGTAGACCATGCCCCAGCCACGGCTTTCAATGAGTTCCCTGTGAGGCGAAATATCGCTGGCAAGCATGGGCAGCCCGCTGGCCATCGATTCAATCACCACGTTCGGACAGGCTTCCTCACGACTGGAGGACACCATCATCGTGGCATGACGGAAGAGCCAGGCTTTATCCATACCCGTGCGCGTTCCCAGCGCGAACACGACATCTTCCAGCTGATGCTCTTTGATCAGTTCCTGCAGCCTGGGCAGGTCCTGCCCCTCGCCGACAAAAACGTAGCCCATCCCCCGCTGACGCAGTGCTTCGGCCAGCGGGATGATGCCCTGCATCGCCAGCAGCTGCTGTTTCACCGGCGTCACGCGGGCCAGATGCAGGATGAACTTCTCAGGCAGCGTGAAGGCAGGCCGATGCGTCGCAGCCTGTTCCAGCTGGCGATCAAGCTGGGCCAGATCAATCCCGTTAAATACGCGATCAATTGGCGGAACGTTGCCTGCGCCGAGTTCCTCCACCAGTCGATCATCCACCCACTGGCTGATGCCAATGATGCGGTCCGCGTTGCGATAGCCCTTGCGCGTCAGCGAAAGCGCGCGAGGCTTCTTCCACAGGTGCGACTTGGGATACAGATCATTCCCGCGCGGGCAGAGGATGGCTTTGTAGTTGAGCCTGCGTTTGAGCAGCGTGGCCGCATACCCGATGGGGTAGCTGCCAAACGACAGCGCCACTTCAAAAGGCCATCGGCGATGCAGCTTCCAGATGGGAATGCACAGTTCCTCCAGCCACAGGTGATGGGCAGGCATGCGCTTGAAGCGGGTGACGGGGTAATCCAGCGTCGGCTCCTGCATGCCGCGAGGCGGCGCCTGTGCCAGCACACGCACATCGTGGCCGCGGGCACGCAGGCCTGTCACCAGCATGTCGGCTGCCTTCTCCGTTCCGCCCACCAGAGGCAGAAACGTGGGCGTCATCAGGCAGATTCGCATCGATCAACCAACCTTCCATTCCAGTGCAATGACGCAGCAGCCTGCTCGACAGACCACGCGATGAAACATCCGAGCGGTGATTGTAATGCACCATTCCCCCCCCGGACAGCCAGCGTGCATTGCGGCCGATCCGCTCATCTGGCCGATACCATGAAGCATGAATCCCCGTTCGCCCCTCCAGGTCTATCTCTCGCCGCGCATGGCCATCCTCACCGGCCTGGGCTTCGCCGCCGGCCTGCCTGCGCTGCTGATCAAAGACACGCTCGCCGCCTGGCTGGCCTCGTCGAATGTCGATGTGAAGACCATCGGCATCTTCGCGCTGGTCACGCTGCCTTATTCGCTCAAGTTCCTCTGGTCGCCCTTCATGGATGCCATCGTCCCGCCCATCCTTGGCCGCAGGCGAGGCTGGCTGATCATCACACAGCTGGCCCTGATGGCGGGCATCATCGCAATGGCGATGATCGGCCCGAAGCAGCCCATGGCGCTGGCGGTGGCGGCTCTGATTGTCGCGTTTCTCTCGGCCAGCCAGGACATCGTCAGCGATGCCTATCGCACCGACGTCCTTAGGACGCATGAAATGGGCGCAGGCGCTGCGGTGTTCACCATGGGCTACCGCCTGGCAATGATCGCCAGTGGCGCAGGCGTGCTGATGCTCGTGGGCTATATGGGATGGGTCAGCGCGTATGTGCTCATGGCGATAGGTATGGGGCTGGGCGTCATCTTCACGCTGGCTGCCAGGGAGCCCGAACGACAGGCAGGCAGCCCCACCACGATCGTCCAGGCGGTCATCAAACCGATGCAGGCATTTATCGCGCATCGCCCGTGGTGGATGACCGCTGCGCTGTTTGTTTTTGTGCTGATCTTCCGCCTGCCTGACGCGCTGGCTGCGCAGATGACCATGCCCTTCCTCCTGGAGGAACTTTCCTTCACCGTGAAACAGGTCGGTGCGATCAGGCAGTTCGCAGGCATCGGCCTGTCGATTCTGGGCGTGCTCGCAGGCGGGCTGATCCTTGCAAAGATGAATCTCAAAGTCGGCCTGCTGCTCTTTGGACTGCTGCAGGCTGTGAGTAATGCGGGCTTTCTGATGATGGCCTGGTATGGCGGCGGGCTCCCCACGCTGACCATCGTAATCGTGGTCGAAAGCTTCTGCGGCGGGCTGGTGGTGGCGGGGTTTGTGGGCTTTCTGATGAGCCAGTGCGACCCACGCTATTCCGCAGCGCAGTACGCCGTACTCAGCAGCGTAATGGTGCTGGCGGGCACGCTGGCCAGTGCGTTGACGGGCTACATGGTGGCCAGTGAAGGCTACGCTCGCTTCTTTCTGATGACCATCGTCGCTGGCATACCCGGGCTGCTGATGATTCCCTTCCTGCCTCCGCCTGTGAAGCGGGAAGCTGAAGCAGAGACAGTCAGCACAGCGTCATAAGAGCGAGTCGATCCCCAACCGATTCACTGGGGCGTGTCAGCCTGTGCAGCCCCTGCTTCACCTGACTGATTCTGCGAAGCTGCTTCTTCCTCCGCTTTGGCTTTGCGTCGGGCTTCAGCCTGGGCCTGGGCAGCAGCAATTTTGGCAGCACGGATCGCCGCAGCATCAGGCAGGCTCCTGGCTGTCGACACCGCCTCGGCAGCCTGGGCTTCGGGGGAGGCATCACCTGCGGGTTTGGCCACAGCCGCTTTGCTGGCAGCCGCTTTGGCGGCGATGGCCGCAGCGGCGGCGGGCAGTGTCTTGCGTGGCGGCTTCTTCGATTCCGCAGCCTGCGCCACCGCATCAAGCCAGCCTGTCAGACGGGTGCGTGCTTCGGGCAGCACCTCCTCGGCGGAGGCAAGCGATGCATCACTCAGGCGGTCCCACTCCACACTCACAAACCCGCTGTAGCCAATGCCCATCAGGCGATGGAGCACCTTCTCGGCACCAAGCTGGCCATCGCCAAGCTGAACGGGTCGGCCAGTCTCGGTGAAGTCGGTCAGCTTCACCAGGCGAATACGGCTGTTGAGCATCGGAATCGAAATGGCAGGCTTCTCGCCAGCCAGCGCCGCAGAACGCACATTCCACGACAGCGCCACCATCGGATGGCGGATCATGTCCATGCACCACCACCAGTCCCGGCCGGTCGCGATAGCACCATTGTTTTCCAGCAGAATCTGAACGCCCTGCGAGCCTGCGAAGTCGGCCAGTTCCCGGGCCTGCGTGGCCACCCGGGCCAGCGTCTGCCTGACGATCTCGCCAGCGGGCACATCCCACGCCAGCAGCCTGACCATCGGGGCGCCGATCGCCGCAGCCTGCAGGATAGCCGAGCGGGCCATCTTCATCGCGGCCTGCTCGTGGTCGTGTCCTTTGACGGTCAGTGAAACATTGGTCGACAGACAGACGGCTTCAATGCCGGCCTGCTTGAGCTTCTCGCGGATTTCAGCGGCATCCTGCTGATGCGGATCGCAGGCCAGATCGGGCGTATTCCTGCCAAAGCGGGTGACCAGCTCAATGCCCTGATAGCCCATGGCCTTAGCCTGCTCGATGGCCTGGGTAAGCGTCCACTGCGGGCAGGCCAGCGTGCTGAAAGCAAGTCGAATCGACATGACAACCGTTCCAAGGAAATCTGAAAAACTGCCTTAACCATCCCCGGCAGTCTGCCTGTACATGCTATCACGTCAGGCCCTGTCGCGTCGGGGCAGGGTCTGCAGGAATTCATGCTTGTCGGTTGATTCCTTCTGAATCAGGCGGCGTGCTGGCCAAGCACCTTCAGAGCATGGCTGCGGCCCTTGTCCCTGGCGGCTTCTTCCACGCGCTTCGCCGCGGCCGGGTTGGCGTAGGTGTTGAACACCATCGCTTTAACGGTGGCAAACAATCCGCCGAAACCGCTGAAGGTGTGATTGACGGCCGTGGGTTCAAAGCCGCAATGCACCATGCAGTTGGAGCACTTGGGATTGCCGCTGGCGTGCCCGTAGGCAGCCCACTGCGTGGTCTCCATCAGTTCCTGATAGGAATCGGCGTAGCCTTCCTGCAGCAGGTAGCAGGGCTTCTGCCAGCCAAAGAGGTTATAGGTGGGAATGCCCCACGGGGTGCATTCGTACTGCCTTTTACCCATGAGGAATTCAAGGAACAGAGGCGACTGGTTGAAGTTCCACCGCTTTTTGCGATTCGAGAGGATGGTTTCAAACAATTCCTTCGTCTGCTCGCGCTGCAGAAAGCTGCTCTGGTCCGGAGCCTTGGAGTAGCTGTAGCCCGGGCTGATCATCATGGCTTCCACGCCAAGGTCGGTCATCTGGTCGAAATACTCGCGCACCTCAGCAGGGTTCGCTCCCTGAAAGAGCGTACAATTGGTCGTGACACGAAAGCCGCGCTTGACCGCTTCGCGGATGCCTTCGATGGCCGTGGCGAAGGTTCCCTCGCGACACACGGCGAAGTCGTGATTTTCCTGCGTGCCATCCATGTGCACACTGAACGACAGATACTTGCTGGGCTTGAACAGGTCCAGCTTCTGCTTGAGCAGCAGCGCGTTGGTGCAGACGTAGATGTACTTTCTGCGGGCCACCAGGCCTTCAACAATTTCCTTGATCTGCGGATGCAGCAGCGGTTCACCGCCGGGGATGGCCACCATGGGTGCGCCACATTCCTCGGCCGCGGCGAAGCACTGCTCCGGCGTCAGTTCCTTCTTGAGGATATGAGCGGGATACTGAATCTTCCCGCAGCCGGCGCAGGCCAGATTGCAGCGGAACAGTGGCTCGAGCTGGAGCACCAGTGGATAGCGCTTTCGACCGGTAAGTTTCTGTCGAAGGACATATGTCGCCACCGTCCACATCTGCGAAAGCGGAACACCCATTTTTCACCCGATCTCTAGGAAGGGACACGACAATACCCATCGCCGTTGGTTGAGTGTCAGTGTACCGCCATGCAGGGGTGAATCCAATACGCCAGTCCCTGATAAATAAGAAGCCTTTCTGCGTTTCCTCTGTGCCCGCAGGCCTGCTAAAATCCCCAGTTCGACACAAAGCCGTGTCTCTGCCAGCGACAGGGTGTGTCATCTGAACATCAACTGATTCGTTTTCTTCTGCCTCTGACGATTCGAGACGCTTATGCCTTTTGCTTCTGGCCGTGTGACGTTCTGTCGATTCCTGGCGGTGGGTAACGCCTCCACCCCGCCCACGGTGGTGGATCAGGAGCTGATCGACAAACTCTCCGAATATGCCTTTACGGAACAATCCATCGGCGCGCCCGATGAAGTGGAAGCAGGCTGGACCACCGGCCAGCATCTGTTCGACACACAGTTCACCTACGAGAAAAATGGCTTTGGCCACATGCTGCTTTTCTCGATGCGCGTGGACACTCACAAGGTGCCCGCCGAGGTGAAGAAGGCCTACAAGACCATGAACGAGCAGGCCGCAGCGGCGGGTAATCCGTCGGGCTTTGCTTCACGCATTCAGAAAAAGGAAGCCGCAGAACTGGCCGAGCGTCAGGTACATGAAGACCTCGTGGCCGGTCGCTTCCGCAAGAGCAAGACGGTTCCGATTCTCTGGGACCTGTCGAACAAGATGGTCTACGCAGCCTCGGCGGGGAACACCGTCACTGAGCATCTCTCGCGCCTGTTCCGCGAGACGTTCGACATTGCCCTGGAGCCACTGTCAGCCGGCGTGATGGCCGGGCAGACGATGCGTGCGCAGGGCAAGGGGCGTGACTACGAAGACCTCATGCCCTCGCCCTTCACGCCACCACCTGCTGCGGCGCGACTGGATCAGGATGACGCCAGCCCGGCGCCGCAGATGGATCTGTCCATCCCCCCGCTGCCCTGGATTGCCAAGACCATCGACGCCAAGGATTTCCTCGGAAACGAATTCCTCATCTGGCTCTGGTACTGCTGCGAGAACGAAGAAGGCATCGTGAAAATCGATTCGCCCACCGGCGGCGATGACATTGCCATCACCATCGACAAGTCCCTCGATATGGACTGTGGCTGGGGCGTGCTGGGCAAGCAGTCGCTGCGAGGCGGCGGCGTCACCCACTACACCGAAGCAGGCGAAGCGCTGGCCACAGGCAAGTGGCCCCGCAAAGCGGCGCTCATCGTGGCGGACACTGCCGACGGTCAGCAGTGGGAACTCACCCTCCAGGCCGACCGCTGGATTGTCAGCGGAGCGGCCCTTCCCGAAGTGCCCGACGCTGAAAGCCCCAGGCAGATTATTGAATCGCGCCTCGGCTCAGTCACCCGCATGGCGTGGGTGCTCGACGGGCTGTATCTGGCGTTCCTCAAGCAGCGCACCGCAGGCAGCTGGCCCAGCCGACGCAAGACCATCAGGCAGTGGATTCACAACCGCCGGCCTGAACGCACGGTCGTCAGCTTCCCGGCCGAGCCTGCGCAGACGGCGTGAGTGCAGCGGCCATCATCAGTGCATCATCGACCTGACCTGCGATAAGCGCCGGGCGACTGTCCTGTGCTGGCTTTGAACTGGCGCGAAAAGAAATAGACATCCTCATAGCCCAGCGCATCAGCAATCTGGCTGATGTTCAGGCTTGATTCCACCAGCAGCTGACGGGCGCGATCCACGCGTGTGCGGATCACATACGCCTGCGGGCCTATGCCCATGATCCGCTTGAACAGTCGGGAAAAATGGTCCGGGCTGTAGCCAGCGCGGGCGGCCATTTCTGCCACATCATGCATTGCGCCCGGATGCTCGCGGATGCGAAACGCCGCCTGCTCGATGAGCTGGTGATGATGGCGATCCGTCCCCTTGGCCGACTGAGGCAGCGCCGCCGAGTCTGCATCCAGATCCATCAGCAGTCCACGAAACAGCGTGCTCGCTGCTTTGCGGCGATTCCTGCGATGCTCGTCCGACGCCGTCACCGGAACCACCGAGCCGCTGGTGATGCGCTTGAGCAGCGTGTCGACCATGTGAGCCTGCGTGACGGTCAGCACCTCCGGCGGCAGTGGCTGATCGAGTCGACGGACCTTCTTCGTGCCCTTCTCGAACAGCTCGAAATGGATGAAGGAAACCGTCAGTCGATCCTGCGGATCCTGGGTGGCTTCATATCGGCCGCCTGGGCGCATCCAGATGCACACACCGGGGCGCAGTTCGATCTCGCCATCATGGAGTATCATCCGCCCCCTGCCTTCGCTGATGAACCACAGGTCGTGATCCATCAGCTTCGAGGCCCAGACAGGCGACAGCGACCACCCCGGCTCGCAGCGCACCCGGCCGGAGTTCCGAAGCTCTACATCGGTCTGAGCCCAATCGATGAACATATCACCATGATATCGGATAAGTGCAAAACATTGACGCATTAATGTCTTTATTTATGACATTTACTAACGACAATGCACGCATCAATCCATGACACCCACTTTCCGGAGCCTGTCCATGTCCACCGTCACACGCACTGTCCGCGTTGATCCTGCCAGGGGAGGCGAGTATCCGCCTGAGCTTTACAAGCACGATGGCATCGCCCCGGTGCTCTCCGGGCTGGATCAGATAGACGACGCAGCCATCGCCAGCTACCACGAGCAGGGCTACCTGGCCGTGGCCAATGTTTACCCGCAGCAGATGGTTCAGGACGCCACCAACGCGCTGAGCGATCTGATCGCGGGGCGCAATGAGAAGTTCAACAACATCCAGCTTGAAGCGGGCACAGTGAAGGATGGCACCTTCGACCCGGCCACGATGGAAAACCTTGTCCGCAGGCTGGGGACTTTCACCAGCTACGACGACCGCCTCAAGGCCATGCTCGATTACCAGCCCGTGCGCGACCTGCTCAACCGCCTGGCCAGCGAGACAATGGAGCCCTATCAGGAGATGGCCCTGCTCAAACCCCCGTCAGGCCGTGAGAAGCCCTGGCATCAGGACCATGCCTACTTCGATATCGATCTGTCGCGCCACATCATTGGTATCTGGATCGCCCTCGACCAGGCCACCGTCGACAATGGCTGCATGCACCTGCTGCCCGGCAAGCATCGCCAGGCCTTCGTGCACTTCCATCGTCGCGACTGGCAGATATGTGACTCCACCACGCTGCAGATCAAGGATTTCTGCCTGGCGGTTCCGCTTGAGCCAGGCGGCGTGCTGTTCTTCGATTCCTACCTGCCTCATGGCACGCCGACGAATCATTCCAACCAGCGCCGCCGAGCCCTGCAGTTCCACTACAAGCAGGTCAGCGCCGCCAACATTCCGCCTCAGGAGCGCATGGCCGTGTTCGGCGAAGGTGGCAAGGATGTCACCTGCTGAACCAAGCAACCTCCACTGATTCCCGCATAACGAGCAAGGCCCGAGGCATCACGCCCGGGCCTTGTCTGTTTAATCACTCTGGCAGCAAGCCACTCAGTTCACCATCGTCGGGGCATCAGCCAGGGTGTACTGCGTCTGAGGCGTGCGCTCAAAGACGATCGCCGGGCCGGCGATGGACTGCTTCAACGCGCTCCACGGAATGAAGAACATGCCATCCTGCGGGTCGGCCACCTGAGCGCCTTCAGGGGTGGTGTACATCAGCACCACCATGTGGTTGTTACTTCTGCTGCGATCAAAGTTGACCGTCAGCAGCATGGGCGCAGGCAGCGTGGCCAGCTGATCAACATCCGCCTGGACGAGGCGAACATTCACGCCTGTCCCCTGCAGACGACGCTGCAGACCATCAGCAGCGCGGATGGCGGTGGCACCGGTCATCGGCCGAGTATGTGTGTACTGGGCCATCATGGCCTCGGTGGTACGGAACCCGATGAGATTCAGCGCTGTCGCACTGGCCGCGGGCACGCAGGAGTAGTCCTGACTCTGCAGCACCACATGCGCCCGCCCGGGCGTGTTTGGGAACGCTTCCTCGCCCGGCGTGGACTGAATCATCCACAGCCCGCCCTGAAGGAAGAGCAGCAGCCCCACGACTGCGCCTGCGGCTACCAGACCACGCTCGCGGTCGCTGCGGGCCCGAGCCCAGCCGATACCCAGAATGAGCATGAACACCGGGACACTGGCCGTGCCTTCGAGATATTGAAGTGAGCCGACCGGAATGAGCTGAGCCGCGATGGCCGGGTTACGCTGCAGCCACGACCAGATGCTGATGCCCACCAGCGCCACCACCAGCACGACGATGCTGGACCGGAAGGACACTCTCCCCAGCCCTCGGCCGATGAGCAGCATCACCACTGCCAGCAGTGCGAGTCCGACAAACCAGAGGGTTGATCCATCCATGCATCGCCTCCACTCGTGATTTCAGTCGCTGCTCCTGTCGAAATGACGTGCCCTGTCACTACTGGTATTAAATAGCACATCCCGTTCCGAAATCAACTCGGAATTTCTCTATTTCATTATTAATAAATAGCTTACGGCGATAATTGATTCTGAGAATAACTCGCAGTATCAACAACGGGTCCGCTCGCCATGGATTGACTAGAGACGGTTGGAAGTCCTGCGATTGTCAATTGTCTGTCGTGCATGGCTTCCCCCTTTCGTGGTCCCCGCGTAAGCGGAGCCACCTCTTCAATGCACTGGCTCTCCGCATGATCTGTGGATGTCCGCTTTCGCGGGCATGACCAAGTGGAGCAGGAGGCCAATATGTGTATCGTCACTCCCGCTTGCGCGGGCATGACGGGGGAAAGATCAGGATTGAGAAGTGTGTGTCGGTTAATCCATCACGCCGGGCGGGATGGCGATAGGTCGGCCCTGCCTGTTGACGCAGGCAAGCGTCGTGGATGCGGTGGCCAGCAGTTCCTGGTCGCGAAAGAGCTGATACTGGTGTTCCACCTTCACCCGTCGGCCTTCCGGACCGGGCATTTCCTTGACGTGGATGGTCAGCACATCGTCATACTTCGCCGGGCGGCGGTAGCGGATGCTCAGGTCGATCACCACAAACAACACATCGCGTTCTTCCAGTTCACGATAGACCGCGCCCTGACTGCGCAGCAGCTCCGTGCGGGCCATCTCCAGCCAGACCGGATAGACACTGTGATGCGCCACGCCCATGGGGTCGCACTCACAGTAGCGCACGCGAACTTCAATGGAGCCTTCCTTAGTGCGGGCCGTCATCCGAATCTCCAGAACCGGTCGTTATGCATGATGCATGATTGGAAGCTGTGCGGGGTAAGGAGGCAGATTACGCCTGTCGATTGTCTTAGACCTTCTAACACAATGCAATTTTGCTGTATTTCCTGAAGCAGATGCAGGCCATGGCGAGTGTGACGAATGCCTGATGGATGTCGGCTCGCCATTCGTACCTGACACGCAGGCGCTTGAACTGATGCAGCCAGGACAGCGTGCGTTCCACCGGCCAGCGGGTCTTGCCCAGGCCGCTACCATGCGGGTCGCCAGGCCGGGCGGCTTGCAACTTGATCCCTCGCCGCTTGAGTTGAATCTTGTGTTTCTTCGACCCGTAGGCCCGGTCGCCCTGGACGATCAATGGCCGATGGATCGGCCGACCTCGCCGGCCTTGAACAGGCACGATGCCATCGACCAGGGGGATCAACTGCGTCACATCATGACGATTGGCTCCGGTGAGTGTGGCCGCCAGCGGCAGGCCGTTGGCATCGGTGATCACATGATGTTTTGAGCCTGATTTCCTGCGATCCACGGGGCTTGGCCCGGTGAGTTGGCCCCCCTGACCGCGCGGACGGAGGAACTGTCGACCAAGGCCCGCGACCAGTTGATCTGCCCGGCCTGATGCAGGTGGGCAAGCAGCGTCTGATGCAGCTTGTCCCAAACACCTGCGGCCTGCCAGTCGCGTAAGCGACGCCAGCAGGTCATGCCGCTGCCGCAGTTCATCTCCTGGGGCAGGTGTTCCCAGCCGATGCCGGTCTTGAGCACGAAGACGATGCCCGTCAGACAGGCCCGCGGGTGCAGCCTTTTGCGCCCGGGATGCATCTTTCTGCGCGTCGGCGTGGGGATGATCGGTTCGAGAAGCCGCCATAGTTCGTCGGAAATCAAAGGTTTGGCCATGATGACGCCTCCTTGCATCATCATCCAATCAGCAAGTGGCGTGCCATTCTGTTAGAAGGTCTTAGTCACAATCGCACGCTGGCCTGCCTTACCTCAACCCCAATCGCATCACCCCACCACCTCAATCAATCGGATCCAGGAATCCGCCTGTCAGGGTCTGGACGGGCAGCACGGGCACAGGCAGTTCGGAACCCGTAAGCTGGGCGAGAGTCCAGCGGGCTGCTGCGGCGATGATCGTCGAGGATTCGGGATCGTCGTGCAGCTTGCGCATGGCCGACAGTGTATTGGCGGCTTTCATCCTGCCGATGGCGATTATCGCATGCACGCGGATCATCTCGTCTTCAGGCTCCATGCCACGCGTGTCGTTGATGCGGGCATTGAAATGCGACACCAGCTGGTTGTCAGGCTTGTCTGCGTGCAGATGGCCCAGTGCCCAGATGGCGGCCTGCCTGGACTTGAGCGGGCCGGCGTTCTTGGGGATGAGCTTGCGCAAAGCTGCATCCGCAGGCTGATGCTTGACCAGGCCCATGAGCTGAATCAGCTGGGCAGCCTGCTCGTCGCGGCCGTTGCCCGCCGAGCGGCTGGAATTCTTGACCAGGTTTTCCAGAGCTGCATCAAGCGTTTCAGGCAGCTGGAGCTTGCGGAGCGCCGTCGCGCTGGCCAGCCCCACTGCTGCGGATTCGTGATCCAGCAGCTTCACCAGGTCCTGAGCAGCTGCGTTGATCTTGAGCTCACCGGCCAGCAGCGCCGCCTGCTCGCGGCCGGCAGGCTGACCTGTCCGCAGCACGTTGAGCACCGCTTCGTGAATACGAGCCTGCAGCTCGCTCTTCTTGCCCAGTTCGATCAGGCTCGTCGTGGCCTGTGTGCGCACCGCCGGGTGCATATCCTCCAGCAAACCACTGAGGCCAGCCACCGCAGCATCATTGCTCAGCTGCGTCCAGCGGGTCAGGGCAATGCGGCGCAAGCCCACATCGCCTGAGCGGGCAAAGTCACTCAGATGCCCATCAAGCTGATCAGGGGCATGCTGCAGCAGTATGGAAGCGGCGTGGTGCGATACCGTGGGATCGGAATGTTTGAGAAGTTCCGCCAGCAGGCGATAGGCCTGAGGATTCTGATGAGCGCTCAGCAGGTTCACACGCACCAGCGTGCTGATCTGCCCTACCTTCGCATCGGCGTCAGGCAGTGCGGGCAGCGCATCACCGGCGCGGGCTGTCTTCGCATACGCGCGGGCCGCAGCCAGTCGCAGCGATGAAGGCGCACTGGCATCAATGGCCAGGGCATGGAGCACCGCTGCCGCAGCAGGATCGCCAGCCAGGGCCAGCGAATCCACCGCCAGGCGGCGATTCGTCAGGCTCTGCGTCGCATCGCCAGCGGTTTTGCGCCAGGCTTCCAGAGCCGGGGCGTACTTGAGCTGCGCCAGAGCAGGAGAAATGACACGGGCCATTTCATAGCCCAGCTCGCCACTGGCAGTCCAGACGGCCGGTGCGTGTTCCTGAGCATTGATGGCAAGCAGAGCATCCGCAGCGGCGATGCGCGTCAGGGCGTGTTCTTTGGCATCGGCCAGGATTGCATGGAGTCGGCCGGCGGTGATCTCCAGCCCGGGCATGCCTGCGCGATGATTTCGGGCGATGGCCAGCGCGGTCTGATAGCGCGTCTGCGTGTCAGGCTGATTCAGGGCCTGCATCCAGATGCCCACCTGCCTGGGGTGATAGCGACTGGGAGCCTGCGCTTCAACAAGTGTGGGATCAGCGGACATCGGCCAGTCGATCAGGGGATTGGCCGCTTCGCTGGGCTGAGCCCGCAGCGATCCTGCGGGCAGCATGATTGCAGCCAGAGTCAGGCAGGCCATCCAGTTTTTCAGGCGTGATTCAGTCATGTTGATTCTTGGGTAAGACAGTAATCAGCTGGGGCGAGAAAGCTGCCAGGTGCGGACAATCAGGACAACCAGACACACGAAGCTGCCTGCGAGCATGATCCACCAGTTGGCCGGGACCAGGTTGTACTGGGCAAAGCCCGGCGTTCCGGTGATCGACAGCGCCGCAGCCACCGGGTTGATGGTCAGGACACGCTCGACCATTTCATGCGAGAAAGGCGAGCCACGGCCGAGCCAGAACACCATGCTGCCCGCACACACGCCAACCAGAATGGTGTACGCCGCCGCGGTGGCAGCTGCAGTGCGCGAGAAGATGCTGCTCAGCGCCGCGCTCAGGAGCATGGCAAACAGCGCCATGATCAGCAGGCTCTGAAGCACCGTGATCACCGTGGGCAGCATGTTGATGTTGATCAGCAGAATCACCACGTAGCCAGGCAGCGTGGCGACCATCACCATCAGCAGCGTGCCCATGACCGACAGCAGCTTGCCCAGCACGATCTGAATGGGAGACAGCGGTGTCATCTGAAGAAGCTTCCAGCCGCCGCTTTCACGCTCGCCGCTGATCAGGCTGCTGGCCAGGCTGGGCGTCAGCAGAATCACCAGCGAGTACTGGAGGACCACCATCATGCCGCTGAGCACTTCCGGGCCCTGATTGATCGTGCTTGAAGCAGTGAGCAGCATCAGGCCAAGGGCGATCACCAGGCAGATGGCAAACAGACGGGCAATCCAGTTGGCGCGGCCGAACTTCCTGCAGCGGAATTCCTTGACCATCACCGGGTTGGTCAGCGGGCCAATCAGACCGCTGCGGCGGTTGGGATCGAAGAACCACAGGTACATCAGGCGGCGGTAGAGCTTGACGGAGGTGGTCTGCTCGTCAGTCACCTTGCCTGCAGCGCGGGAACGGTCGAGCATCTTCTGGTTCAGGCGGCGCTTGGTCCACACGGCCATGATGACCGTTGAAACCAGTGCGGTGATGGCATAACGCGTCACCTGGGCGTTCTGATCGATCATGCCCATGCTTGCCACACCTTCATGGCCAAGCACCTGCATCATCGCGGGAATGGGCGACAATGAGCGGATCCAGTCGACGATCATGGGAAGCGGATCAACCAGCCAGTCCGCCCCGGCGGTGAAATGATGCGGGCCAAGGGTGATGATCGCCAGCCCGAGAATCGCGCCGTAGGTCATACGCAGCGCTGCGTCAGTCGTGGTGACCATGCTCGAAACCAGAAGGCCCAGCGTGGCATACTGGACCGCCACCAGGCCAAGGACCAGATACAGCTTGCCAATCTGTTCGACGCTCACCCCACCCATCGCAAAGCAGGCCGCCGCGGCGGGAATGCTCAGCGCCACGAGAATCAGGATGAAGCCCAGCGCGCCAAGCAGCTTGCCAATGAAGATCGACCAGGCCGACATCGGCGAGTTGAGAAGCAGCGCCAGTGTGCCCTGCTGCCTTTCACGCACGATGGCCGTGGCCGGGAAGATGGGTGCCAGCAGAATCAGCGCCACGAGCATGCCATAACCAAAGAGCTGGAGAACCTGCTGGGCCTGCCTGCCTGTGTAGTCTGCGCGGGCGTCAGCCGGCCAGCGGAGAATCACCAGCACCACCAGCATGGCCACCAGAAGCACCTGAAGGATCAATGACCTTCGGGTGCGTAGCATGCCCACCAGTTCACGTTGAATGATCGGGTTATTCATCGGGTCGGAGTGATCAATGAGGATGATGCTTCAGGTACAGCGGCCATACACACTCAGGCAGACTCACGATCGCCCGAGCCAAGCTTGTCGTTACGCGTGACCGACAGGAAGGCGTCTTCCAGGTCCTGAACCAGTTCGCGGAACTGAGCCACGCCCACGTTGGCGCTGGCCAGCGCGGTCAGCAGGCGGGCGGTGTCTTCTTCCTTGACGGTCGATTCAAACCGCACCATGGCCTCGGCGGGCGAGACGGTCACATTGGCGTCTTCGCCCAGCTGCTGGCGGATGATCCCGGCCGTGCGCTCGCAGTTTTCGGAGCCAAGCAGCTGCACTTCAAAGACGCGCCGCTGCGACACCTGCTTCATGATGTGGTCCAGCGAACCGAAGGCCCGCAGCTTGCCATGGGTGATGATGGCCACCACGTTACAGATGCGCGACAGTTCAGGCAGGATGTGGCTGGTGACGATCAGCGTCTTGCCCATGTCCGACAGGCGAAGCAGAATCTGCCTCATCTCGATACGGGCATTGGGGTCCAGGCCGTTGGCAGGCTCGTCGAGGATCAGCACCTGCGGATCATGCAGCAGCGTGCGGGCGATGGCCACGCGCTGCTTCATGCCATGCGAGAGCGATTCCACGTAGCGGTCCTTCATATATGTCGAGCCGGTGATCTCCATCACCTCGTCCATGCGCTTGAGGCGCTGGGCACGCGGAATCTTGAACGCCGCCCCGAAGAAGTCCAGATACTCGCGGACGCGCATGTTGTCATACGAGCCGAAGGTGTCGGGCATGAAGCCGACGAGCCTCTTGATCTTGCGGGCTTCGGTGACACAATCTGCCCCGGCGATGGTAGCCGTGCCACTGGTGGGCTTTGACAGACCGACGAGGATTTTGATCGTCGTGGTCTTGCCCGCCCCGTTGGGTCCGATGAAGCCCAGAATATGGCCTCGGCCCAGGGTGATGGACAGATTATCCAGCGCGACGAAATCGCCGTATTTCTTGGTGAGATTCTGGGTTTGAACAACCACATCCTGACTCATGAGGACAGCTCCGTCAGTAGGCTTTATTCAGCGATTCACAGCAGTATCAGTCGAAGCAGACTTGGCACCTGCAGCTTCGAGCACCTGGCCTGAGAGTTCCATCTGCAGGCTGTTGATCTTCCAGGGCTGCTCATTTCCGGTGGCATCGCTCACCTCAATGACCAGCTCAATACGATTCTTCTGCGCAGTGATATTCTGCGCCAGCGACGTGACATCAATCCTGTTTACACCCATCGACGGGCTGTCGAAGCTGGCCAGCAGTTCCCCGTTGGGACGATGCGTGGCGCGCACTTCCACCTTGCGGCCCGGCGCACGAATGCTCAGCAGCAGCTCAGCCTTATCCGCTTTGAAAGGCAGCACCGACTCAGGCACATTCACGGCCAAGGTCATGCGCGTGCTGTTGTTGCTTTCCAGCCAGGTCCCTTCCTGGGTGTAGAGCGAAGCACCGCTCATCTGCCCCATGCCGCGGACCTGTTCAATTTCAAGGAACGCCGAAGGAATCACCACGCGCGTTCCCGCAGGGACAGGCCGCCACTGAATAGGAACCGTCACCAGCGCCGTGTCGCGTGCTTCGGGATCGCCCGAGAGCGTCAGCCCGGTTCCAGGCTGATGCGTCCAGGCCATCAGCGCCGGCTCAGCAGGCAGCGTGCTGCGGTCGAATGCCTGCTTGAAGAAAAGCTGCCTGCGGGTCTGCACATCGGCAATCACATGATTGCCCGATCGCAGGTACTCGCCATGGCTCAGCGTCATCGCGGGCGTCGCATAGAGCTTGACGCTCGACGACGCTGCATCGCCGCTGCCTGCCTGATCGGCCGGGGCCGATTCCAGCCACACCCCGCCATTGCGCGAGACGATCAGGGCATCTTCAGGCCGGCCAAGCTGGCCCAGCGAGGTTTCAATCGTCACGCCCTGCGGACCAAACTGCCCATAGGCGTACACCGGCTGATTCAGATAAATCGTCTGGTGATACGAGCCCGTGCGGATCACGCCAGAGCTGAACTCCACGTTCTGCCACTGCCACTGATCCAGATCGGTCTGCAGCAGACGAACAACTTTGCCTTCCAGGTTGGTCATGTCAGGCCAGAAGCTTCCGCCTCGGGTGATCTGCAGCGGGCCAGCATGGGTATCAGGGCTGTAGACCGCCGCTGCCCCGCGAACCGTGGCATGGCTGGTTCCTGGAACCACTGTGACATGCTGCATGGAGGCAATGGTCAGCGGAACCTGGCCCTGCTGTTTTTGTCCCACCACCAGCAGCACCACCGCAGCCACCACCGCCATCGCCGGGCCGATGATGCCCATCCATTCCAGCCTGCCCTGACGATGCAGCAGCAGACCGATCACCAGGATGGCCAGCGTCATCACCGCCAGCACCAGCAGCACCACCGAGCGATTCACGATCTGACGGCCGACACTCTGCGCCGCCAGTGACGCCGCTGCGGTGACAACCGGTTCGTCATATGGGGCACGACGCATGAGCGCATTGCCCACATCACCAATCGGATCGCTGGCCTGCTTGGTCAGCCAGGCGCGGGCTTCGAGCGTGGTCACCACCACCTGCCCCTGCCCGACGGGAATGCTCATCGCCGCGGGCCAGTCGCCCACCTGGCTGAGCACCTGCGCGCCGTTGGGCAGCGTGCGTACCAGCTTCACGGGTTTCTCGTAGGTATCACCAGCCTGTCGCGTGCGGCCGAACACCACGCGGGACAGTTCCACTTCATCAATCACCGTCACCTGCCAGTTATCACCCAGCAGATTCTGAATGAAAGATTCACTCACGCGATCGAGCATGATCCAGATGCTGCCGCCACTGTACAGCCAGCCCTGCAGAGCACGCATGGCCTGCGGGTCCATATCAGGCAGTGAATCGACGATAGCCAGCACGCGCTGGCCTTCCCATGCCTGCGGGGTGCGAGGCAGCGAATCGGTGCGGACCGAACGCAGGCCCTTACCGCCATCGTTGGCCGAGCGCATCTTGCCCAGCACGTCGTACATGGCATCATCGCCAAGGCCCAGCAGAGAGACCGCAGTGCCCTGCTCGACAATCACCTGGCCAGCGTAACGCGACAGCCAGCCACGTTCTGTTCCGCCGGCGGTGTCCTGCAGGAGCATCGTCTGAATGGGCAGGCCCTGACGCGAGGGAATGGTTTCATCCGGGTTCATGCGCACCAGCACATCCACCACGCGCTGCGATTTAGGAGGCAGCCAGACACTCTGGGCATATTGAAGATTGGTCGACTTGCCCAGACTGTTGAGCAGGATCACATTCTGCGGCTGATCCGTGGGGTTGATCACCGTATTACGCAGCTGCGCCCATCGGCCTGGACTTGCAAAGCCGACACCCGAAACCACTGCAGCGCTGTCCACACGGGGCGATGATGCGCCGCGATCCTGCCCTTGGGCAGCAACCGCTCCTGACATCCACACCAACAGGCTTACGCACAACAGGATCAAGCGTTTCACTCAGGCTTCTCCAGACAGGCTCGGCGTAACAATGAGAGACAGGAGAACACAACTTAACCAATCAACCAGACAGACAGGTTCTAACCCCGTTCATGCGTTTATAGCCTCATGCTGCGCATATGGCAACCAGATGTGTATACGACTCGCCACTTTTGGGATAACCGGATCACGCAAAGTTGCCTCGGATGATGCGGATAGTGTGGTGTGAGGAATGATGTCATGAGCCATGCGTAAGGCGTGATGGAAGTCGCTGAGGTGCGGTAGAGCTGCGTGGTGGAGCATGCTGAGGTGTGGTAAAGGATGCGTGAGGTGATGGGTGATTGAGGATGTGTATTGGAAGATGCGTAATGTTATGGGTGATGCGGCGAATTCTCATTGCGTACGAACATTCGCATCGTCATGCCCGCGAAAGCGGGCATCCACGAATCTTGCGCTGAGCGAATGAATTGATACACCGCAAGATCTGTGGATTCCCGCCTGCGAGGAAATGACGAAAGGTGTCTCAGGCACCAAAGGACGCATGTCTCACCACCCCATCCGACAATCAGGCATCCCGGCCCTGCTGAGCAATGACGAACTGCACAATCAACGCCCCACCTCACCCATACCCCAGCGCCGTCAGATCATCTTCATCCAGCCCGAAGTGATGGCCGATTTCATGCAGCAGCGTGATATGAATCTGCCGGCGCAGGCTCTCCAGAAAATCGCCGTGATCATGCGTGGCCTGCGCCAGTCGGATAATGGGCCCGCGAAAGAGCATGATGCGGTCAGGCATACCGGCCGACGCGTAAACGCTGCGATCCGTCAGCGCCACGCCCCAGTGCAGGCCGCAGAGATCTTCAGATGAACGATCAATGCCCATCTCCTGCAGCAGCAGGCTGGAAGGCTCGTCTTCCACGATCAAGGGGACTTCCTCAAGCAGCTCAAGCAGATGCTCGGGAAGCGCATCGAGGATGGCTTCGAGCAATTGATCGAACTGCTCGCGGCGGGAAGTGTTCATCAACGCATTGTAGAGCGTATCGCGGGCTCAGCCAGCAATCTGATCCAGCGCATCGATCAGCGTGGCCAGCTCTTCATCGGTGTTGAAGGCGCCGGGGCTGATACGCACCATCCCCGTGGGGAAGGTGTTGAGCATGCGATGGATGTAAGGCGAGCAGTGCAGGCCGGGACGCACGGCGATGTTGAAGCTGTCGTCGAGAATCGAGCCCACGTCGGGCGCTTCGTAGTTCTCGATGTTCAGCGAAATGGTCCCGACGCGACGCGAGGCATCGTGGCTGCCATAGATGGTGAAGCGCGGATCGTTGCCAAAGCGGTCGATGATGGCTTTGACCATCGCCTGCTCGTGAGCCAGCGTCTTGCTGATGTCGTGGGCGATGACCCAGTCGAGCGCCGCAGCCAGCCCGGCCAGGCCGACGGTGTTGGGCGTGCCGCCTTCAAGGTAGTACGGGTAGAGTGCAGGCTGCGTGGGCGTGGAGGAATCGCCCCCGGTTCCGCCTTCACGCCAGGGACGCAGGCGAGCGGCGCGGGCGATCTTCTGATCGAGTGCGCCAGGCTCATGCGTGGCAGCGACGGCTTCGGCGGGCTCAGGGCAGCGCGGGCCCACGTAGAGTGCGCCGGTCCCGGTCGGGCCCAGCAGGCTCTTGTGGCCCGGGAAAGCCAGCAGGTCAATGTTCTGCTTCCGGATCGAGATGGGAACCACGCCTGCGGTCTGCGCAGCGTCGACACAGAACAGCGCACCGTGCTCGCGAACGATGCGGCCGACGGTGTCGATGTCCTGAATGGTGCCCAGCACGTTGGAGGCGTGCGTCATGACCACCAGTCTGGTGTCGGGACGCAGCGCATTGGCGATATCCTGCGGATCGACGAAGCCATCTTCGTTGGCGTTGATGCGCGTCAGCTCGATCTGCCCCAGTTCAGCCATCGCCACCAGCGGGCGGCTGACGGAGTTGTGCTCGAGATTGGTGGTGATGACGTGCGCGCCCTGGTTTTCACCCAGCACGCCCTTGATGGCCATGTTCAGCGCGTCAGTCCCGTTCATGGCAAAGACCATGCGGTGATGATCCTGCCCATCGAAGAATCGTGTGAGCTTGAGGCGAAGGTCATCGAGCTTCTGCTCCGCTGCCACCGCCATCTTGTGGCCGGCCCTGCCGGGGTTGGCGGCTTCTTCAGCGATGAATTTGCTCATCGCCTCGGCCACGCCGGGCGCTTTGGGGAAACTGGTGGCAGCGTTATCGAAGTAGATCATCGGGACTGTATTCCAATAAAACGCCCGGCCGGCTGCCGGGACATAGTGGCTGACAATGTATCAATCCACGGGCATCTTCGCATGCCCGCCATTTCAGACGCGAGGCAGGCCCTGAACGCGACGCCAGGCCGACAGCTGGCCCAGGTGGAACGATTCGTGCGAGCCAAGCACCAGCAGCGCAAAGCCGCCATTGGTCGGGAAGTACTGGACCAGGCTCGGGTCGATGGGCGTCTTGTCCCAGATGGAATCCGGAGCCTGCTTCACACGCTCGGTCAGATGCTTGTGAGCGTCTTCAAACGCAGCCCAGACTTCTTTAGGCGTCGGGTAGACCGAGGCATCGCTCACCGGCTCGCTGTGGTAGCCAAAGAGGTTGTTCCACGACTCGGGCGAACGCAGGGTGTCACCCAGCAGGTAGGCCATGTAATCGCTGGTGTGAGCCAGATGGCCGATCACCCACGTGGCGTGGTTGGTCTGAGGAGCAGGCTGATACGTCCACTTTTCCGCAGGCAGGTCGGCCGTGAGCTTGCGGGCCTGGTCGAGGGTCTGATCGTAGAGCTTGAGCAGTTCAACATAGATCGACATAAGACTGATCCTCTAATCAAATCAAAAATGCAGAGTCTTCACTCTGCATCTCAAATCAATCACACGGCAGGCAGGCCCTGCGCACGACGCCAGGCTGAGAGCTGGCCAAGGTGGACCATCTCATGGGTGGTCATCGCATGGCCGACGAAGATGCTCAGCGTGGCGAAGCGGGGCTTGAGGCGTTCGAGCTTAGGCGGCTGGCTGAGGATGCTCAGGTCGGCCTTGTTCACCGCCGCCACCGTACGGGCGTGGCCGGCTTCAAGGGCGTCGATGAGCGTCCTGCCATCGGGGTAGATCGACGCATCAGGCGAAGGCGTACTCGTGGGGCCAAACAGGTCCATCCAGCTGGTGGGAACGCTGGTCTGCTCGTCGAGCAGCAGCGCGCCGGTCAGGTCGGCCGTGCGCGCCAGGTGACCAATCACCCACGCCGCATGATTCATCTTCGGGGCAGGCTGATACGCCCACTTGTCCGCAGGCAGGTCGGCCGTGAGCCGGCGGGCATAATCCAGGTTGCGGGCGTAGAGTTCGAGGATGGTTTCGCGAGAGATCATCGTTATTTTCCAGACGTACTTTGCACAGACTGGATCACCACCTGCGACGCACGATCAGGCGCCGACATACTTGGCGTAGATGCTCCTGGCCGTGTTCGATTCCTTCGTGCCCTTGACGATCGCGCGCCCGTCGTTGAACAGCGTGATCTCGTAAGGCTGGCCGTTGTCCGTGATTTCCGCACGGATCATGAACTTGTTGACCACCACGCTGCCATGCGGACGCAGGCGGCCGGCGATTTCTTCAAAGTCCAGCTTGCTGGTGCTCTTCTGCGACAGCTGCACGGCGTTGCGGCCGCAGAGCGTCGTGGTCGAACTGCCAAACTTGCCATTGAGGAATTCATAGTCGCGCTTCTTGCAGCAGGTGCACTCACCCACATCGTAAGCGCGGCGGACCTTGAACTGCCTGGTGGTGTTCTCCCACACGTCGATGGAAATCATCGTGGGGTTGATGGCCTGCCAGTTGCCTGTCAGGATCTTGATGGCTTCGATGCTTTCGTAGTTGGCGATGATCGACACCACGGGGCCCAGCACGCCTGCGGTATCACAGGTGGGGTTCATGCCCGGAGGCGGAGCCTGTTCGAAGATGCAGCGGATGCACGGCGTAGCCACGCCCTGCTGTTCCCAGATGCTGTCGCCCTTCTCGGTGTGAGGCAGAATCGCGTACGACATGCCCACCGTACCCACAGCGCCGCCGTAGACGTAGGGAATGCCCAGCTTCACCGCCGCGTCGTTGAGCACGAAGCGGGTTTCGAAGTTATCCAGGCCGTCGACGATGATATCCACCTTCTTCCCATCGACATGGCAGAGCCTTTCGATGTTGGTGTGGTTCACGTCGTCGACCACCGCGGTCACCTTGACCTGCGAGTTGATGCGGGCCAGCTTGCGCTTGGCCGCTTCAGCCTTGGGGATCGCCTGTTCCACGTCGTCCTCGTCGAAGAGGATCTGGCGCTGGAGGTTGGTCAGTTCGATGAAGTCACGGTCGACGATGACCAGATGGCCCACGCCGGCGCGGCCGAGCATGTTGGCAATCACCGTACCCAGCGCACCGCAGCCGACAACCAGCGCGGTGGAGTTGAGGAGCTTCTGCTGGCCTTCAATGCCGATGCCAGGCAGGAGCGTCTGACGGTGGTAACGTGCCAATGGGTCGTTGTTGCTCATGACTGCTGCTTTACTGCAATAAGACTGAATCATTCAGTCGAGAAATTCATAGAACGTGATACACACACCCGCCGGATCGAGGATGGAAAACTCCGTGGTCCCCCAGGGACGTTTCTTGAGCTGGCCGTTGGGGTGAATGGCTTTGCCCCCTTTGGCCAGACATTCGTCATACATCGCCTTGACGTTCCGCGTGCGGATCAGATACGCCGTCTGCGAAGCCCAGTGAGCGTCGTCGCTCTGCTGGAGCATCATCTCGGCGCTGTCCCGCACGATGACGGCCATGTTGCCCTGAGGGTCGCGCCAGGTCGTTTTGAACCCCAGCTCCGTTTCATAGAATGCGATGGCCTTTTCGATATCTTTGCCCGCAGGGGTAATGGGGCGAAGATTTTCGAGAATGGGCTGGCTGTTCTGTGACATAGGCTGGGTTCCAGGTTCACCGACCTGACTGCATCCCGACACCGCCTCGATCAACCCCCAGCGATGGCCGGGACGATCGACACTTCATCACCGGCTTTGACCGGCGTGTTGAGGTTATCGATGAAGCGGATGTCTTCATCGTTCACGTACACGTTGATGAAGCGGTTGAGTTCGTTTTCGGTCTTGAACAGGCGCTTGCCCAGTTCGGGGAACTTTGCGGTCAGCGCGGCGAGCACTTCGGCGATGGACTGGCCGGGCAGCTCGAGAGTCGCCTGGTTATCCGTCTGGGGACGCAACGCCGAGGGGATCAGGACTTTGACAGTCTGGGACATTTCAAACCTCATGAATGTCAGGCCCGCAGGCCTGGTGGAGCGGAAAACTGTAGTCTACACGATCCTGAAATTCTTTCAGGACGCACTGACCGCCGCAGCAGCCTGCTCTTCGTAGAAGGCCACCACTTCATCGAACGCCGCGAGCTTGGCGGGAATCGCCGGAGCCGTGACGAACTGGCCCTGCAGCACTTCGATGGTCTTCAGACCATTGCCCGTGATACAGACGGTGATCGATTCATTGGCGGGAATCTTCCCGCTCTGAATCAGCTTGATGGCGCAGGCCAGGGTGGTACCACCGGCAGGCTCGGTGAAGACGCCTTCGGTGCGGGCAAGGAGCTTGATGGCATCAAGGATTTCCGCATCGGTCGCCGCAGCGCCCCAGCCGCCGGAGTTCTTGATCACCTGCTGCACATAGAAGCCGTCGGCCGGGTTACCAATAGCGATGCTCTTGGCGATGGTGTTGGGCTTCTGAGGCTTGAAGAGTTCCAGGCCCTTTTCGATGGCATCGACCACCGGGTTGCAGCCGGCCGCCTGGGCGGCGTACATGCGCGGGCCGTTGTCTTCCACGATGCCCAGCTTGATGAATTCCTGATACGCCTTGTAGATCTTGGGCAGAATCGTGCCACCAGCCACCGGAACCACGGTGTGCTGAGGCAGCTTCCAGCCCAGCTGTTCGGCGATTTCAAAGCCGTGCGTCTTGGCGCCTTCGGTGTAGTACGGGCGGAGGTTGACGTTGACGATGGCCCAGCCGTACTTGTCGGCGATCTGGGTGCACAGGCGGTTCACGTCGTCATAGTTGCCCTGAATCTTGACCATCTTGGGGCCAAAGACCAGCGTGCCGATGATCTTTCCTTCTTCCAGATCATGGGGAATCATGACAAACGCCTTCATGCCCGCTGCGGCGGCGTGGGCAGCCACGCTGTGAGCCAGGTTGCCCGTCGAGGCGCAGCCGACGGTGTCGAAGCCGAATTCCTTGGCCTTGGTGATGGCCACGGCCACCACGCGATCCTTGTAGGAGAACGAAGGATAGTTGGCGCTGTCGTCCTTGATGTAGAGTTCCTTGACGCCCAGTTCGGCGGCGAGGCGCTCAGCTTTGAACAGCGGGGTGAAGCCCGAACGCAGACCGGCCTGGGGCTGGCCTTCGATGGGCAGCAGGTCTTTGTAGCGCCACAGCGAACGAGGGCCTGCTTCGATTGAAGCGCGGGTGACGTTGCCCTGCATGCGGTCGTAGTGGTAGTCCACTTCCACCGGTGCAAAATCGACATCGCAGACCGTACGGGGGGTCAGCGGGTAGGTCTTGCCACATTCCTTACAACGCAGGTGAGCAACGTAACTCATCTTCAATCTTCTCCCGAGGCTCAGCCTCGACTCAAAGGGCAGGATCATCCTGCAGCCTGATAAACGAAATAAGGCCCTTCTTGCATAAGAAGGGCCTTGCGCTTCGGATACTGAAGTTCATGGCCGCTTCTTATCTTTCCAAGCCGCCGGCGACGCCTGCAGCAAGGTGGGATTTCGCACCAGTCCCCCGCCAGGATTGGCAGGTGGTTGCGGTGGCTTCATCGGGCCCATCCCTCAGCCACTCTCGATAAGAGCGAAACAGGTTGTAGATAAGTCAGTATACGGGATCAGGGGTAAAAGGTCAACATTTCCACCACAGTGGATTCCAATTCCAATACATTAGACATTCAGCGGATGACCACCACCATGCCCTGCTCGTCGACCACCACCGGATAGGTCGCCACGCGGCTCTTGCGGTCATACAGACCCTTGCCGGTGGGAATGTCGAACTCCCAGCCATGCCAGGGACAGCGGAGGATGCGGCCATGGTACGCCGGATCGAACTCGCCGACGTCGCTGGGCTGGTGCGTGGCGTGGACGGTGCCCTTGCAGAGCGGAGCGCCGGCGTGGGGGCAGACGTTCTTGATGGCGTAGTAGCTGCCGGCGATGTTGTACACCCCTGCCGACCACTTGCCCTCGGTGATGATCTTCTTCTGGCCCGGGGGCAGTTCATCTTTATGGCAGACCGTCAGACGTCGGCCGTCGCGTACGACTTTGGTCGGCCCCTGCCTGACGACATCGAACGCCTGGCTCAGCGCGGGGACTTCGCCTGTGCTCTGACAGGAGCCAGCGGCTTGAAGCTGGGGGAGATTCATTTCACGGCCTCCGGGCTCTGAGCGCTGCGGGCCTGCATGACGCTTTCGCGCGAGGGCAGACCGTAAAGCTCAGCAGCAGTGTCGTAGAAGATGCGGTTCTTGAGTTTTTCATCCATGCGAGGCAGCGACTGGAAGGGATCGTCAAAATCCCAGTGGGGATAGTCCGTCGCAAAGCAGACGGTGCGATGAGCCTCGACCATGTCGAAAATCTGCATCAGGTGCTGAGGAGAAGCAGGTTCTTCGATGGGCTGGGTGGTCAGGCGGATGTGCTCAAGCACATATTCCGACGGGTGACGCTTGAGCCACGGAGCCATCGCCCGCAGGCCCTTGAAGTTCTTGTCCATACGCCAGAGCACGTGAGGCAGCCAGGCGATGCCGCCTTCACAGAGTACGAAGCGCAGCTCGGGGAATTTCTCGAATACGCCTTCGGTTACCAGGCTCACCAGATGGGCCTGGTAGGTCAGCGGGATGAGGGTGTGCCACTGCAGGTAGTTGGTTGGCCTGCCGATGGGAGTAGCGGAGTTCAGAGCGCCTTCCGTACCGGGGTGAATCGTAATGGGCAGGCCGTGACGAGCCGCGGCGGCGTAGATGGGGAAATAGCGGCGATGGCCGTAGAGGTCATCGGATTCGCCGCAGATGCAAAGCTGCCTCATCTGCGGATGCTCGGCGTAGCGGTCGATTTCGCGGACCGCGGCTTCGGGGTCGCGCATGTTCACGCAGATGGAACCGATGTATCGCTCGTCGGCCGCCAGCCAGTAGCGGACCTGCCATTCGTTCCAGGCCGTGGCCATGCCGCTGCCCACTTCGATCTGATGGATCAGCGAGACGGACATGCCCGTGGGCTGAATGACCGCATAGGTGAGGCCCAGGGGGTCCAGATGCTCTTCGATGGTCCTGTGGGGATCGTTAAACCCCGAGACATCGCGACGCTGGAAGCCAAAGGGATTGGCGTAGCCCGTGCCCGGGGCGCTGTTGAGTTTGAAGTTTACCGCTTCGCGGATGGAATCGGGAATGCAGGGCTCCAGCGGGCAGCTTGGGGAAGCTACGGGATGGATGTCCATGTCGATAATCAGCTCAGAAGGCATGTCGGACTCCAGCAGGAAAAAGGGTCTAAATCATCATGGGCGGCATATGTAGATTTGCAAGCGGCAGATTTCGTCATTTACTATCTAAAACGCGCATCCTACAATGACCCCATGGCCAAGACCCGCACGCTGCATCTCTTCAAAGCCCCCCACAGGGGCATCGCCACCCTGGCCCGCTATCAGTACTACTGGCCCACCCCGGGCATGCCCCACATGCACGAACACCTGCAGATTCTGCTGATTTTATCGGGTAAAACGGACATCATCTGGGAAGGCTGCTCCTTCCCCCTCCCCCTCCAGGCCGACGACATCTGCATCGTCCCGCCCCGCCTGCCCCACCAGGTGGAAACGCGCGGCCAGCCCAAGGCCGTCGACCTGATCGACCTGCATATCAATCTTGCGCATGAATCAGAGCTGGCCCAGGCCTGGCAGAATCACGCAACTCGTCGAGTTACCTCCGGCCAGGCTGCCATCGTCTCTCAGGCAGCCACACTGCTTGAGCAGGCTGTCGATCTGCCTTCTCATGCCCGCGATCATCTATTGACTGCCTGTGGCTGGCTGGTGCTTGGCGTAGCCACTGCAACACCATCAACCGCCGCCCAGCAGCAGGTGGATCGACGATTGCTGGCAGCGGAGAAGTTCATCGTGGATCACCTGAAGGATCCCATTGGCACACCTGACATCGCTCACGCGGCCGGGCTGTCGGTTTCGCAATTGAATCGCCTGTATCGCCAGCATCGTCAGACCACCCCCGCCAATCGTGTGATGGAAATGCGTCTGACACTGGCGCGAGAAATGCTGCCCGCCAGTCCACTGGCGCTCAAGCAGATCGCGCGGGAATGCGGTTTTATCTGCGTGAATCACTTCAACCGAGTCTTCCGCCAGCAGGTGGGGATGACACCGGGCCAGTATAGAAAGCAGTCGCAGCGGATGATCACCACTGCGGTGCCCAAGGCATAAAAAAACTCCCGCATTCCGGAGAATGCAGGAGTTTGATTTCACAATCAATACAAGGCTCAGACCTTGATGGTCTCTTCGCCCTTCTTCCAATTGCAGGGGCAGAGCTGATCGGTCTGCAGAGCGTCGAGCACGCGGAGCACTTCGTCAACGCTTCGGCCGACGGACAGGTCGTTCACGTTGGCCCAGCGGACCACGCCGTTGGGGTCGATCAGGAACGAGCCACGCAGAGCCACGCCCTTTTCAGGAACCAGCACGCCGAAGTCCTGGCTGATGCGCTTGGTGATGTCGGCCAGCATGGGGTGCTTGAGGGTCTTGAGTTCGTTGTGCGAGGCACACCAGCCCTTGTGGACGTAGTGGCTGTCGATGGAGCAGGCCAGGATTTCACATTCGCGATCCTGGAAGTCACCGATGCGCTTGTCGAAGCCAACGATTTCCGTGGGGCACACGAAGGTGAAGTCCATCGGATAGAAGTAGAAGAACAGCCACTTGCCCTGGTACGAATCAAGGCTGATTTCCTTGAATTCGTCGGTCGCGGCGATGTAGGCCTGGGCCTTGAACTTGGGAGCGGGAAGACCAACTTGTACTGCCATCGATAAGACTCCTTGTTATGAACCCACTGACGGGCTCGATTGAAAACCACATTCAGGGAACGAAATCGTCGCCCCTGCTATCCCGATTCAACAGGCCAGCTCGGCCGATCCTGCATGCACGGCCGATGACCTGCGTCAATGATCTCGGAGATACCCCCTGCGAATGAAGGAAGCATATTAGCTTAGAACAATTCTAATGTCTAGAAGCCAGGCCTTCACTTCGCAAAGACGGGGAAAACATGTCCGCTCAGCGCTGCGTCAGATCAACAGCACGTGGTTATCGGTCAACATTCAAAGTAAGAACATCCTTCGCCAACCGTCGTCAAGGAAAGGCCATCACGCTTTCAAGCAGCGATCAATCAAGAGATTAAATCGATTGACGACTACCTCCAATCCCATCGACAGGCTTGTGGCATCAATTTCGCCCCAGACACACCATGGTCGCATGGAAGTCTCACAACCTGCTGGTCGGGTCGGCTCTGGCGTTGTCGCTGATGCTCATGGCATCAGTCGGCTGCAGCACGCGCCAATCTCAGACCCCAGCGAAAACCTGGCAGCCTGTCCGCTCCATGGTCTTCCACACGGCCCAGGCCAGGCAGGCGATGGCCGAAGAAGGCATGCATCCCGATCAGCTGGCGTGGTACGACAACCGGCGCGATATTCTCCCCAGCGCTGAAGCCGGCCCGCAGCGCGTCGTGGTACGCGAGGTGGCCCGCACCTACTGGCACGACCATTTCGGGACCAGCAACGGCCGGGTTCATGACAACAGCTTCACCCACTCCTATGTCCGTCGCTACGAAGAAACCGTGCGGTAATCGCCCGATCCGTAAGCAAGCTGCCCGCCTGATGGACAGCCTCGCCGGTCATTTCACTTTCAGACGCAATAGCCTTAAAATTCACGGATGAGTCATCCCCATCCGGTCATTGCAGACCTCCAGTCGATTGTCGGCCCCAAGGGCATCGTCAGCGACCGTCAGGAACTTCTCGTCTATGAATGCGATGGTTTCCCCATCGCTAAAGGCATGCCCGTAGCTGTGGTGTTCCCCACCACCACCGAGCAGGTCTCTCAGTGCATGAAGACCATCGCGCGTCACGGCCTGGCCATTGTTCCACGTGGCAGTGGCACGGGGCTGGCGGGCGGCTGTGTGGCATTCGAGCCCGGCGTGATTGTCTCAACCAGCCGCATGACGGTGATTGAGAAGATCGACATCGCCAACCGCTACGCCGTGGTCCAGGCAGGTGTGCGCAATCTCGCGCTGACTGACCAGCTTGCTGGAACCGGGCTGCACTTCTCACCCGACCCCTCCAGCCAGCGAGCAGCCAGCATCGGCGGTAACGCTGCCACCAACGCAGGCGGCATCAACACACTCAAGCATGGCGTAACGAGCAATCACATCCTGGGCATGGAAGTGGTGCTCACCGATGGCTCGATCATCAACACGCGCACCACCGGCCTGTACGACGGCATCGGACCGGATATCCCCGGCCTGTTCTGTGGCAGTGAAGGCGTGCTGGGCGTCATCACCCGTCTGTGGTGTCGTCTGGTCGACAAGCCCAAGCACTTCCGCACGATCTACGGTGTCTTTGAATCCACCTTCGATGCCTGCAAGACCGTGGCCGACGTGGTGGCCTCGGGCATCGTTCCAACCTCAATGGAAATGATGGACGGCGCAATGATCCGCGTAGTAGAAGACGCCTTCCACTACGGCTTCCCCACTGACGCGCAGGCCCTGCTGCTGCTTGAGATCGACGGTGTGAACCAGATTCTCGACGAGCAGCTTGAGGACATCATCAAACTCTTCAACGCCAACAATGCCCGCGATGTGAAGCAGTGCTCTGATCCTGTCCGTCGCGCGGAACTCTGGAGCGCCCGAAAGCGAGCCTTCGGCGCCATCGGCCGCATCAGCCGCAGCTACTGCACGCAGGACGCTTGTATTCCGCGATCGAAGCTGCCCGAGGCGATGGATGTCATCGCGGGCATCGGCCGCAAGTATGGGCTCAAGATTCCTAACGTGTTCCACGCCGGTGACGGGAACATCCACCCGATCCTGCTGTTCGATGAAGATAAGCCCGAGGAAGTCCAGAAGACCCTGCAGGCCAGTGAAGAGATTCTCGAATACTGCATCAGCATCGGCGGAACGATCACCGGCGAGCATGGTGTGGGTGTCGAAAAACTCCCGCTGATGCGCAAGCTCTTCCCGCCTGACACCATCAAGGCCTTCCAGGAAATCAAGAACAGCTTCGATCCCGACCAGCTCATCAACGACGCCAAGAACGTCCCGAGTGAGAAGCTCTATGTCGAACTGCTCAAGCCCATGGCCACCAACATGGCCGGCGGCGCGGGGTGATGAACGCAGGCACGTATCGCCTGTTGAAATGCTCTTAACCACAACAGCCAGACGCTCGACTCAGATATGACCACGACTCAAGCCAACATCACCCCCATCACGGCCCAGACGCCGCAGGCATTGCAGGACCTGGTCCAGCAGGCCATCGCCTCGCGCACGCCGATTGTCGATTATGGCATCGCGCACCGCGGCCTGGGCAATCCTCCTCCAGCCAATCACTACCTGCTGACACAATCGGCTCAGGGCCCGGGCATTCTCGATCACTACGATCGCGACATGACCGTGCGTGTGGCTGCGGGCGCAACATTTGGCCAGATTCAGCAGGCACTCAAGGCCACGAATCAGTGCATCCCGCTTGATGCGGACGATGACCTGACCATCGGCGAGATCATCACCACCAATACCTACGGTCCGCTGCGTCTGACCTATGGCGGGCCGCGCGACCTGCTGCTTGGTTTGCATTACATCGATGGTCTTGGCCGCAACATTCAGCCTGGCGGTCGCACCGTCAAGAACGTGGCCGGCCTGGACATCACCCGTCTGATGGTCGGCAGCCTGGGCGAACTGGGCATCATCCATCAGGCCACCTTCCGCACCTATGCTATCCCCGAGCAGGTGCTGGCCGTGGAACTGTCGATCGACAATCCCGAACGTCTGGGCAGTTTCCTGACGGACTGGATCATCACCGACGCCCGCCCGGCCGGCATGACGCTGGATCACGACAACGGCCAGTGGATCATCCGCCTGGCGTACCATGGCAAAGCCACGGCCTGCAATTCCCAGCTGGGCTCGCTTCAGAGCATGATTGAAAAGCTCGGTGGCCTGCAGGTTCTGGGCACGTCGCCGCAGACGTATGAAAGCTATGGTCAGCAGATGCAGGCCCGTCGATCCTGGCAGCGCAGCGCCAGTGCCCTGATCAAGCTCGTTGTTCAGCCCGCATCGACCGGTCAGATGATGAAGCAGATTCAGGCCTTCGCCTCGAAGCTCGAGGGCAAGCTGAAATCATGGGCTTCGCCCGCCCATGGCCTGATCTATCTCGGGGGCGATCTTTCCTCGTCCCAGGCATTGGAGCTTGAAGGGTTCATCAGGCAGATCATCACCCAGCAGTCGGCGATTCGCTCGTGGATCGCTCGGCCCGCAGGCAGTGAATCGCAGATAGCACCTTTCGATCCCATTCCGTCGGAAATGCCTCTTTTCCAGCGTCTGAAAAACACGATGGACCCGCATGGCCTGTTCAACCCCGGCCGATGCATCGTCCAGGAGCAGCATCAGCAGTGAGCCACGCCCCCCACTCATCTTCCACGCATGTCATCTCCGGTCTGGGTGACGCCCCTCCCGCCAAGGCAGCGAGCCACAGCCTGCCTGTGACACTCGACCCGCGCACCTACAAGCGTGCGCTCGACTGCGTGCATTGCGGCCTGTGTCTGCCCGCCTGCCCGACCTACACCGAGAACGGTCTGGAGGCAGATTCGCCTCGCGGCCGTATTTATCTCATGAAGGGTCTGGCCGATGGCAAGATCGAGCTCAATGACAACGTCACGAAACATCTGGATCTGTGTCTGGACTGTCGCGCGTGCGAAACGGCCTGCCCGTCAGGCGTGGTGTATCACGAACTGATCGAAGAAACTCGCGCGAAGATCGCCGCCACGCGTAAGCCCGCGCTGACCGATCGCGTGCTGCAGTGGTTCTTCTTCAACGTCTTCCCGTACCCCGGCCGACTCAAAACTGTGCTGCTGCCCGCGCGACTGATGCAGAAGATCGGGCTGTGGTCGATCGCCACTTCGCCGGCCATCATGAAGCTGCTGCCCGCGCAGTTCCGCAAGATGCAGCAGATGCTGCCTCCCACCGGCCCGCTGTGGGAAAAAAACCTTCACGCTTACTATCCCGCCAAGGCACCTGATGGCGTCAAGCGTGCGACCATCGGCATGTTCGCCGGCTGCGTAGGCAGCGTGATGTTCCAGCATGTAAACCGCCAGACCATCGCCCTGCTTCAGTATGCGGGCTGCGATGTGATTGTGGCCCCTGAGCAGACCTGCTGCGGCGCCATCCATCACCACGCCGGTGATGCCCACACCGCCGAGCACATGGCCGTCGCCAACATCCAGGCCTTCGGGAAGGAGCGCCTCACGCAGCTGGGCTTCAAGGATCTTCCTTCGCACGACTCAGGCATCGGCGTGGATTATATCGTCAACAACATCGCAGGCTGTGGTGCGATGCTCAAGGATTACGACCACCTGCTGCGCGATGATACGCAGTGGGCAGACAAAGCCACTGACTTCGCCACCCGCAGTCAGGACATCTGCCAGATCCTGCTCAAGCTCAACCCGGCCAGGCCCGCGCATACGATGGAACGTACGGTGACCTATCACCACGCCTGCCACCTCAAACACGCACAGAAAGCTGGCGATCCGCCTCTGGAACTGCTCTCGTGGATCAAGGGGCTAAAGATCATTCCGCTGCCTGAAGCCGATATGTGCTGCGGCGCTGCGGGAACCTATAACCTGTCCCAGCCTGAGATGGCCCAGAGCCTGGCCGAGCGCAAGATCAACCACATCCAGAGCACGCAGGCTCCGGTGGTGGTCATGGGCAACGTCGGCTGTGCGATGCAGATTCAATCCGAAGCCAACCGCATGGGAACCCCGCTGCAGGTGGTCCACCCCGTGACGCTGCTTTACGAAGCCTACTTCGGGGCCTGAAGCCCCTCAGAGTCGCTATAGCTTACCTCTCTTTCCTCGATGGCTAAGAGTTTACCTTTAGCCACTGTTTTTTTTATGATTTGCTTCAAAATTTTGGTCGCAATTTTTACGGCGCAAGGTATGCTTTCTCAGGAACTTTTATCCGATGACAGCATCTAAGCGTTGTCGTCTATACCTGTAACAAACTCAAGAAGAGTGGAGAAACTGCATGATCCGGTGGATGAATCATCTTCGTCAATCCAAAGCAGCCCGTCTGAACAGCCGATTCGGCTTTGACCAGCGACTCGAACCACTGGAGGAACGCAAGCTCCTGGCCGCCGACCTGACGGGTACTTTCGCGGCGATGCAGGACAACCTCTCCCTGAACTCCGGCGCAAGCACCAGCGTGACCGTGAATCTGGTCAACGAAGGCGACGCCATCGGCAAGCAGTCGATCGCGGTGGACTTCTACGCCATCGGCGCTGATGACGCGTTCGACCCGCAGTCCGCAGTCTTCCTCAGCAGGTCCACCACCAGCAAGGCTCTGCCCAACGAACTGACCACCAGCGTCAAGCTGCCCACCAGCCTGCAGGCAGGCAATTACCGACTGGTGGCCGTCATCGATGCAGCCAGCAAGGTCGCGGAGGACAACGAAGAAAACAACGTGATCCTCTCCGATGAGTTTGAGATCACCCAGCCTGACTACGACCTGGCCATCAACCTCAATGGCGCGGTCACCCTGCCTGCCAATGTGGTTCAGAACACCAAGGTCACAGGCAAGGTCAAGATCACGCTCACCAACACGTCGGAAACCACCGCACTGCCCAGCGGCCAGAAGGTGGCAGTCAGTGTCTTTGCCCGCCCGATCGGGGGCAATGAAGATGGTTCGGACGATATTGAAATCACCACCAAATCCACGCTGGTGAGCGTCTCGAAGCTCGGCGCGGGCAAGAGCGTCAACAGCACGATCAACGTGACGCTGCCTGCGTCGATGCCTGCCGACGAGTATCAGATCATCGTCAAAGCTGACTCCACCGACCTGCTGGCGGAAACCTCGGAAGACAACAACGCCGTCACCGGCCCGGCCCTGCTCATCACGCCGCCTTTCGTCGACCTCGAAGCGACCATCGCCACCAAGACCCTGGCCTCGGCAGTGCTGGGCAACGCCAAAGGCAGCGCGTCTGTCACCATCGCCAATCAAGGCAACGTCGACGCCAAAGGCAGCGTGACCGTCACCTACTACGCCTCGGCCAGCGGTGAGATGGATGATGCGGTCGAAATCGGCAGCGTCACCAAGAAGATCACCCTCAAGCCCAACAAGGGAACGACCATCAAGGGCAATGTCATCATGCCCAATGTGGATGATGCAGAAGACCTCTACATCCTGGCGCTGGTCGACTTCACGCCCTCCAACGGCATTGAAGACACCAACGCCGAAAACAATCTGGCGGTCACCAGCGACCTGACCACCGTCGCCCCTGCTTATGTGGACCTGAGCGCCACCACCGCCACCGAAAAGCTGGCCTCGGCAGTGCTGGGCAACACCAAGGGAAGCGCCTCGGTCACCGTCACCAACCAGGGCAACGTCGATGCCAAGGGAACCGCAGT
>Ga0207868_1000269_pt1 | contig 64222 bp, 54 predicted proteins | sample Passage237B_FD_187370 | JGI IMG/M metagenome (GOLD analysis project Ga0207868, IMG submission 187370) | Cellulose adapted compost microbial communities from Newby Island Compost Facility, Milpitas, CA, USA - Passage2 37B (SPAdes) (version 3) ... | reverse complement strand
AACAGGTCGCAGACCACGCGCACCTGGGCAGTGCCGGCGCACTTCCAGCCGTCCTGCCCATCGTCACCGCCTCGACCTGCGCGCAGCGTTCTGGCCCAGGCATTTCGAAGAACGGACGCACCTCGGTCCGCGGACACTCACGGCGCTTGCGCTCCATGTCGACCACGACCGTGGCGCAGCGATGCCCCTTCCGGGCCACGAACTCTTCCATCGTCAACCGCCGCAGGCCATCCGGGTCCACCGGACTCACGGTACGCTCCAGGGCCCAAAAGTCGATCGCCCGGGCCGATTTCCTGTCGATGCGGCGTCACTGCGCGGCGTAGCGCACCGAGGTTGCCGCGCACAGCCGGGTCTCGCCGTCGGCCAGTTGCGCCAACCACACCCGCTCGACCTCCGGTCCCATCAGATCGTCAAACATCGGCAGGTCGCCTAGCCGGCGCATCGTGCGATCGTGGATGGGCTCGACCTCCTGGCTACAGCCTCTGCAGCGATGAGCATGTCCGGCACGCGAGTCAGTTCCAGCACCAGCCAGCGACGCTCTTCGCGTCGCTCGCGCCGCCAGTTCGCAACCCGATACCCCTCCACCCGGCAATCTCCATCGCCCACGGTCGGCCCCGGTTCGCTGCTTCGACACCAGCGAGTGTTCCGGATCGACCGTGGACCGTTCTTCCCTCGGCCGGGAGAGGAACCAAAAAGAAGGGGCCCATCGGGGCCCCTTCTTCTCTTCCTTTGCTCTTGGGAAAGAGCGTCGATCAGGAGCAAGCCGCCCCGTTGTCGACCGTGCAAACACGGCTCGCACGATGACGGAACAGGCCGTTGTAGTTGGCCAGCTTGCCCGGTGCCGCATTGGCATTGATCACGTTGTACGCATAGAAGCCGGTAGCCGGCAGACCATGCAGCACGTAGCCGTTGTTGTCGGCCGGAACCATCGCGTGACCACCATCGCCCGACGCCAGATCCAGCTTCAGCCAGCCGGCATCGCCGTACGGAACGATGTTCGCACGGAGATTGGAACCCAGCACGCCCGACGGATCTTCCGCCGCTGTCTCCGTCAGGAAGCTGATGACGTTGACTTCGTACGGCAGCGAAGACGGCTGCTCGGCGATCGGCGGCGAGAAGTCATCCGGCTGGTCGGTGAAGCCCTCTTCCTGGTCGAACAGGTTGATGCCGACTTCGACGAACGAGGTGCCGTCATTGGCCGGCGCATAGCGGAACACATCGACGAACGGCTGAACCGCCGTCGCACCGACGTAGTACTCGTCGACGTAGAAGCGCTTGGTCGGGAACGTCACGACCCAGTCGCTGTTCGCGCCGATGTCGCCGGAAACGAGGTACTCGTTGTAGATGGCGTCGGACAGGAACACGGCGCTGACGGCATCGATGCCGTTCGAATAGTCCAGCGTGAGCAGCGAGCCATTCGCGAACACGTAGGCAACCGCGCCACCGAAGGCGGACGCAGCATTGTTGGCCTGCAGCAGCGACGGCGTGAGGCCCGACGGACCGGAGAACAGCACGTCATCGGAGAAGCCGTCGATCGCGTCTGCGTTGTAGGCGAACAGCGTGCCATCGCCGACATTGACGATGGAGCCGGCGCCGAAGAGACCGCCACCCGGGTTGCTGAGATAGCCACCCGGCGTCGTGCCCTGAATGGCAGATCCGCAAGCAGGCTCGCCTTCGTTCGGGTTGCCGTTCTGGGCATGCGTCGTCGTCGCATCCAGCGGGCTTCCGGGGATGATCTCGCCCATTTCGATCAGCTCGACGTAGCCCTCGCGGGTACGATCGACACCTTGCGGACCGCTGTCCGCCGGGAACGTGCTGCCGCCCGCGTAGGCAGCCGCACGGAACGGAACGCTTCCGTTCAACGCCGGCCACGTGCAGCTCGTATCCGTCGAGGACACGCCAGCGCCAGCGCCATTCGTGCTCACACGCGCCGTCCAGACGTCGTACGGCGAGAGGAACAGGTTGAAGTCGAGGACTTCGCGGCTGTTGTAGCCTTCGAGGAAGCGAACCTTGACAGCCTTGCCGACATCGGTGGTGTTGACGACCGACAGCAGGGTGTCCTGGTTCTTGTTGACCGTGTAGTACGGGTAGATCAGAACCTGGCCAAGACCGTCCGCGTTGAGTTCAACGGCGCTCGCCAGGCCAGCGAAGCCAGCGACGCCAGCGATGCCGGCGACGACGGCAGTCGTCAAGCTGTTCTTCTTCATTGCAACACTCCTAAATTTTGGACCACAGGGCTTTTTGCTTTACCCGCCAACCTTGCTCCGTGATGCAGACCAGCCCTCGCGGGCCGAGGCAAGGATAGGCAACAGCGCGGCCATGTTAAGGCAAAGGAAACAGAGGTGCAATCCTCCCCGATCAACCCCAGGAAATCCCTTCCCGATCATTCACTTGGCAGGAAAAACCACTCTCCATCCACGAACAGCCACGTCTCCTGCTGCGTGCGCGTGCCAGTCACGGGCTTCCCTCCCGTACCGGGCATCGTGACCGAATATGTGACATCCACTTGAGCAAGGCATCGCTCCTGATCGCACTCCTTGGACTTGAACTCGGCACTTGACCACTGCACCGGCCGATTGTTCATCGCGCCCGCATAGTCCTCCCGGGTGATCGTGCTGCGAAAACCGGGCGTCAGGTAGTCATAAGCCTTCTCTGCCTGATGCGCGATGAGGTAGTTCCAGCGCTCGACCGCTCGCTTGTCCACATTGTCGGGGCTTGCCTTGTCGACGCATCCCGACAGAAGCACGGCGAGAGCGCAGCCGATGGCTGCCTTGAGCGGCATGTCAATGTTCATCTATGGTGTCCTTCTCCAATCCGGGTTCTTCGACCGCCTTCTGTTCCGAGGCACGCACGCTGCCTGACGCCGACGCCGCCCGCGCTCCCGCTTGATCCTTCTTGCGAAGCGGCGCAAGGGACTGGAACTGGCGCACGTAGTCCTCCGTCATCTGGCGCCCCTCATCCACCGAACTGATCACGCGTGGGGTGATGAGGATGATCAGTTCCGTGCGATCGTTCGAGACGGACGTCGTACCGACGAGATTGCGCAGCACCGGCACCTTGCTCAAGAGCGGCACCCCTTGCTGACCCTCTGCCTTCGTGTCCTGAATCAACCCTCCGAGCAGGAGAGTCTCGCCGCTCTGCACGGCCACCTGCGTCTGCAGTTGCCGCTGGGAGATGGCGCGGTTCCCTTGTTCATCGGCCGCGCCCGTCGGAGAACTCACCTCCTGCGAAATATCCAGATACACGAGTCCTCCGGGGTTCACGCGCGGCGTGACGGCCAGCACGATGCCCGTGTTGAGATACTGCACCGATCCGTACGAAGTCCCCGTGCTTCCGACCAGGCCCGTATTGACGTACACCTGCCGTACCGGAATCTGCTGACCGACGTTGATCTGCGCCTCTTGATTGTTCGCCACGACCAGCGACGGAGCAGCGAGCGTCTTGGACTGGTCCGACGTTTCCAAAGCCTGCAGAGCGACCTCGAAGTTCCTGTTGAGGAACGAATAGAAGAATCCGCCGTTCGTGGTGGGGGCGACGTTTCCGCGTGCCCCCAGCGAAAGCCGCTGGCGATCCCAGCGATTTCCCGAGTACTCGATCGGATACCTGCCATTCTCCTGCGCGGACCCGGTCGCGGTCCCCATGAGGCCATTCAGATACCACTGGACGCCGTAGTTGAGCTCGCCCGTCAGTTTGACCTCGAGAATCTTCGCCTCGATCTGCACCTGCAGCGGCACCACGTCCAGTTTCTTGATCGCCGCCTCGATCTGGTCCCATTCCAGAGGCGTGGCCTGGATCATCAGCTGATTGTTTTCCTCGATGGCGGAGATCCGGATGTTCGTGTCGGTGTTTCCGCTCGAACCCGCCGACTTCGGCGCCGTCGCGTTCGCCGCCGGTGCAGACTTTTCCTGGTCGGATTGCGGCCGCAGCGCGCTGCCGAAGTTGGTTGCAGCGCCACCGCGTCCGCCGACGCCGCCGATCGTGACCGGCCGCAAGCCCTGCCCCACCCGTCCCGAACTGCTGCGGCTGCCGCCACCGGACGTGCCCAGGAATATCTGGCTGAGGTAGTCGGCCAGATCGACCGCCTTCAGGTTCTTGACGTTGTAGACATAGAGCTGCACCGCGTTCTCGGCGCCGCCCCGGTCGAGTCGACGCAGCCACTCTTCCGCCTGCCGCAGATACTCCGGTTGCGGCGTGATGACGATCATCTGGTTGGTCTGCTCGATCGGCATGAAACGGAACATGCCGGCCAACGGCGACTCGCCCTTGGCACCGAACAGCGTGTCCAGATCCGCCATCAGCTTGGTCGCCTCGACATGCTGCAACGTGAACACGCCGACGGACATGCCCTTGAGCCAATCGACGTCGAACGTGTCGATCGTGCGCTGGTAGTTCTCCAGTTCCGACGGATTTCCCGCCAGCACGAGCAGGCTGCGGTTCGGATCGATCTGCACGAAGGCGTCGGCCTTGGCATACGGCTTGAGGAGCTTGGCCATCTCGCTCGGCGAGATGTATCGCAGCGGAAAGATGCGCAGGCCGTAGCCGGGCTGCTGGGTGGCACCGACGCGCGGCGTGAGCCGACCCGGGATCGCGTCCTTGGCCTGCAGCACGATGTAGCGACCATCCTGTCGCACCAACGCGTTGTTGGTCCATGACAGGAGCATCTCCAGCACCGGCATCGCGTCCTCGCGCCGGATGGGGCGCGATGTCGAATAGGTGACATTGCCGCCGACGTTCGGTGCGATGGTGTAGTTCTCCTGCAGCATGTCGCCGAGGATCGCCTTCACCACCGCCTGGATGGGCTGGTTCTCGAAGTTGAACGTGACCTGCCCTTCCCCGCCACCGCTGCTGCGCACGGCTTGCGGCACGAAGAACTTGCCCGTTCCGACTTCGATTTCCGGCGGCGGGGGCGGTCGCATCGCATCGGTATTCGGGGAGATCGAAATTCCGGTGACGCCTTCTTCCGGCGCGTGCACGGGCGGCCGTTGCAGGATCGTGTCCACCGTCAGAACGCCACCGTCGTCCTTTTCGCGCACGCCGCCCGGCGAAGTACAGCCGGTCAGCAGCACGAGGCCGAAGGCGATGAGGAATGGGATCAGTCGCACGTGGCTACTCCGTTCATTTCTTCGGTGACGCGGGTTGCTGCTGGTTGCGAAGGCGCTCGGCATCTTCGCGCATCTTGCGGCGGCGCTCCTCGATGCGGCGAGCGAGATCCTGGTTCGCCTGCGCCGGATCACGCGCGGCAGGCCGTGCGTTGACCCGGGCCGCAGGTCTCGCGGGCCTGGCGGCGGGCGGCGGCGCCGTCGCCGTTTCCAGCTCGACCTCGGTCGTCTCGTCGGCGACGCTGCGAAACACCACGCTGCGCGGCTTGACTTCGACCAGCGTCCAGCCTGCCTGGTCACCCTCCAGCGGCATTCCGACCCGCAGCGTGATCGGTTGGTTCCGCGCCTTGTCCTGCAGCATCGCAACGCGCACGTCGCTCGGCTCGTCGATGATGACGCCGGTCAACGCGACATTCAGCGGGCTGGCCGGCACGTTCTCCTCTGCACCGGCCTCCGCCGTCGCATCGACGGGCGTCGGCTCCCGGTCGACGTTGAACAATGGATGGCGGGAAATCTCGGCAAAAGCCGATTCCGGGGGGAGCTGCACCGGCTTGCGGTCGATTCGCCCCACCGATTCGGATGCCGCATCCGCATCGGGATCCGGCGCCCAGCGATAGCCGCGCCCGACGCCCGCGTACTGCAGGATCGCGGTCAGCAGCAGGAAGCCGCAGACCCCGGCAAGGATGCCGGTGATCAGCTTCGCGGTCCGCACGCTCATTTGCCCTTCCCCTGTCCGGAATCCTTGACGCCCGGCTGGCGCAGATATCCGGAAAGGTTGAACCGCACGTCGAGCGGGTTGGACGCGACGTTCACGCTGCGCGGCGAGTACGACTGCTGCTTGTAGATCATGAGCTGATCGATGAACAGGTACGGCTTGCCGTTCTCGAGGTCGTAGAGGATCGCGGCAAGCGGTTCGAGGTCGCACTTCAGTCGTGCCTGCACGGTCACCCGCTGATACGGCTCCTCGCCACCTGCATTGAAGCTTTGCGTGCTGACGTTCTGGCAGCGCTGCTCGTTCTCCACGTGGTCGGTCATCGACTGCCGCAGGCGCTGGATGAGCGCCGCCGATGCCGCGTTGGCGTCGGTTTCGGCAAGGAATGCCTGGTCACCGCGCTCGTACGCGCGCACGTCCGCCAGCCGCTTCTCGATCTCCGGCTTCTCCGCGATGATCTGCCGATACCGCAATTGCTGCTCGCGAAGATCCTGCATCTCGGAGGCATACTGCATGTGCGGCGCGACGAACCACCAGTGCACGCCGACGAGGTACACCAGCAGAAGCACGATGAGCAGGAGGACGACCGCCAGGAAACGGCCGTCCTTTGGCTGGAATCTACTGGCGGCCACGCGTTCCCTCCCGCGCGGGCTTCTGTCCCGGCGTGCCCGGCACCTTTTCCGATACCGCCGACTCGGGCGCAGCCGGCCTGCTCCCGGCGCCGGATGATGTCGATGACGATCCTCCGGCCTGTTCCCCGGCCGTCGCGTCCTTTGCCGACGTGACGGCGGGTTCCATCTCCGCGGCCTTCTCGCCGACTTCGCCCGCGGTCACCTTCGCTGCCTCCGATTCCGGCTTCTGCGAGGTCGCCGCCTCCGGCGAACATTCCACGAGCGCCGCATTGATCTGGAAGCGATCCTTGCCGGTGCGCGCATCCGGCTGCACCTGCCCCTGGAAGCCGGGATTCTCCAGACAAGGCGATGCGCCCAGCAGCGCGATCAGCCTGGATGCTTCCTGCGCCTGTCCCTGAATCTGCACCTGCCCGTCATCGAACTGCACACGCTCCAGATAGGTGTCGAGCGGGATGCGCACGGTCAGGTCGTTGAGGATGCCCACCATCAGCGGCGCCTTGCGCTTGCGGTCACTGAGGAAGTTGGCGCCTGCGATCGAGTCGGCCAGCGTCTTGCGCAGTTCGGCGACCTGTCGCGCATCCTTCGCCGTCTGTTCGACCTCCACCCGCATGCGCTCGACCGCAGTCGCCCGATTGGCCAGCGACTCGTTCATGTTCACGACCAGCAGCACGATCGCGAGCGCGGCCAGGCCGAGGTTCAGCGGCAGGCGCAGGCTGCGATGCCGCGCACGCCGGTCGGGCGGCAGCAGGTTCACCCCGCGGCGTGCCCCGCCCGGAGCGCCGCTCCAGGCATCCACGCCGTCGAGCTCCCTGCCGATCCACGGCAACACGGCGAGGTCGGCATCCAGCTGACTGCGCGGCATCAATACCAGCTCCGCGCGCAGGGTGCGCCCGTTCGCATCGTGGTGCAGAACGCGGCTGTCGAAATACACCTGATCGGCCTTGAAGGGCGTCTGCCGATCCATCTCGAACCCGAGTACCTGCTGCAGGTTCTCCTCCGCGGCGGCAGGCAGCGTCAGCTGGCGGCTCAGGACGTGTGCCGACGGCATCACGAACACCGTGTTCGCCGCCGGATCCTCGAGCGCGCCGCGCAACCGGCGGAACTCGGCCGCCTGCTCCTCCGCGGCAAGATCCCGCCGGATGGTCGCGTAGGCACTGACGGCGTCACCCTTTTCGCGCCAGACATGGATCTCCTCCGGCTGCAGGTCGACGAGCAGCGCCTCGGAACGCTCGGACAGCCGCGCCCGCCACTTCGCCGGCAGGCAGGCGAGCAGTTCGCCACCCCACCATGCGAAGAATCGCGGCAGCGGCGTCTTGGCAAGACGCATCCGCAGACGCGTCAGTTGTCGTTCGATCGCAGGATTCACGGCGTCAGGAATTTTCCCCATCGCGCCAGCGCAGGATCACGAACGGCCGTCCGGCCGTGTTGACGCCGCCGCCCATGCGGATGGTCGCATCCAAGGTCGTGCTCGCTCCGTTCCGGAGCTTGGCACGGGACTCCACACTATACGTCAGCCCTCCGCCCCCCGCCACGTTCATGGGGTTTCCGTCGCAGCCGGGAATCTCGGCGGCGGCCGGATCGCCGGGCGGAACGGACTGGCGCAGCGTGATGATCAGGTCGGCCTGCTCTTCGGTGCACCCGGCCGCCATCAAGGCCTCGACACCGGCGTAGGCAAGATTCGGATCGGGGCGCCCGGAGTAGATCGTGATGGCGGGCTCGAGCCGCGTGTAGAGCTCGTACGTCATTCCCAGCACCTGCTGCAGTTCCGACACGGTGTCGAAAGGCGCGTTCTTGGGGCCGTACGACAGGCCGACCGCCTCGTAGTCATCGATTTCCGCGCCGCCCGGCTGCGCCAGATCGTCCGGATCGACCCAGTCGATCATCGCCGCGGCCAATGCCGCCGCCTGCTCCTCGTCCAGGCCACGTGCCGTGAACAGGTTCATCAACGTGGCGGTGTTGCCCGACTGTGCGGCCGCGTTGATGTCGATCTTGCCGGAGTCGTCGTGGACCCGAACCTCGATTTCCGCATCGCCGAACATGAACCGGTACGGACGCCCGTCACCGACCCAGCGCGCCGCCGGGTCCGACTTGCGCAGGCCGAAGACCGCAAGGTTCAGACCCGCCTCCGCGGCATAACGTGCCTGCGTGGTGTCGAACAGGTGCCGCGCCTGCAGATTCTCGGTGCGCGCCATGACCGCGAAGCTGCCGAGCAGGATGGACAGCATCGCGATCACCCACAGCACCAGCACGAACGCGATGCCGCGCTGGCGCGCGCGCAACGTCCAACGGGATCGGAAGGAGCATGGCGTCATTGGTCGCGATCCGTGCGCCGCGAAGCGCGATTGCGCTCCCAGCCCGACCCGGGCGCCTGCGCGGCGCCGCCGATCTTGCCCTGGATCGGCACGCCGGTCCGAAGCATCGGGCGCCGCACGGCTCCGACGTCGAGCACGAGCGGAATCTCCATCTCCGGGAACGTGATCCGCGCGTCGCGATCCATTTCGATGACCACGCGCACCATGACCGGCGTGATCGACGGATCCTCCCACTCGTCGGTCCAGTCGGCCAGTTGCCCCTCCTCGTCCAGCGTGCGGTATTCGAAATGCCCGTCGCGGATCCGGTCGATCAGCACCACCGACTCGTTGTCCACGCCCGCGTTCTCGAGGTCGAAGCCGTTCAGCATGGCGTTGTCGAACACGAGTTGCCGACCGCCACCGCGGCTGCGCGAGAACGACAGCGTCTGGACGTACGGCCCTCCCTTCGACAGGTGCCCCGGCATCGGTGCGACGAAGCGCAGGAAGTCGTGGTCGCCCTCGAACACGAAACTGGTGCCCGTACTCTCGTCGCGCCCGAACGAAAGCGGCATCGCGCGACTGATCTGCCGACGCAGGAACTCCTGCGCCACCCGCAAGCGGTTGGTGCGATCGATCGCCGCCTCGCCGGAGTGCATGGAGCGCACCGCGGTTCGCACCGCCCCGTAGCTGCCCGCGAGCAGCAGCGCCAGCAACAGCACCGCCAGCACGACCTCCAGCAAGGTGAATCCGCTCGCCTTCCTCATCGGCGGCCTCCGGCGTGACGCGCGCCACGCGACAGGCCCGCCTGGTCGGCGCCCACCATGCCGACACGGTTGGGATCGGGATTCACCGCGCGCAACGTGCTGAACGTTGCCGATCGGCGGTTGCCGCCGAAGCGCCCGCCCCAGGAGACCGTGAGATCGATCTGGTAGAGGTCGAACGGTGCATCCTCGATGCCGCCACCGAGACCGGCATTTGCCGTGTCGACGCGCCGGCCGGACTGCATCTGCTGCGCCTCGACCTGCGATGCGCTCATTCGCGTCGATGCCATCATCGTCGGCTGCTCCGCAGGTTCGACCGTGAGCGGATCGACCTGCGTGATCTCGAGATCCCAGCGATAGGTGTCGTCGAACTCGCCATCGCTGTGTCCCGCCTCGATCGGCTCGCCCACGCCCACGGTATCGAGCTTGGACTGCGCCCACAGCGCGGCCATCGTGTAGTCCGCAGAGCGGCGCGTGTTGGCGATCGAGCCGGCGAGGATCTGCATCAGCACGCCCATCGCGATCGCGAACACGAGGAACGCGGCGACCATCTCGATCAGCGAGAAGCCGCGCATGCGCGAGCGCGAAGGGGCGGGATGGAAACGGAGCGTCATCGTCAGAGGTGGACCACGGGATCGGCGCCAAGTTCGCGCCTGCGCCGCCTAGGGCCCGTCCGGCGCCTCGTCGAGGGCGATCTCGCCAGTCAGCCACGCCACGTTGATGCGCCATTCGCGGTTGCCCTGCAGCACCGCGATGTGGCCGCCGGTGGAGCTGCCGTCGGGGAAGAAGCGGATGCCGCCGCTGTTGGCTCCGGTCAGCTCCGACTCGGCCGTGGTCAGGCGCAGGCTCATGTCCTTGGGCAATTTCACGGCACGCTTGCCCGGCGGGGTGTAGGAGTTCTCGTCGAGATTCATCAGCAGCACCTGCGGCTCGCCTTTCACGATCGCCTGCCCGCGCGTGTAGCGCAAGGCAGCCACCAGGTCACGGCTCGCACCGCGGATCTTCGCGCTGGTCAGGCTCTTGGAGAACGAGACGGAAACCACCGTCATCGCGATGGCCAGCAGCACGATCACCGCGATCAGTTCGATCAGCGTGAAGCCGCCGGAGCGCCCGCGCGTCCGGGCAGCGGCCGGGATCGGCGCCGCCGCCCCCGCTCCGCCGTGCCGGGCGCACGACGCCCCCGGCACGCCCGGACCGCGATGGATCATTGCCAGTTGCCGTAGTCGGCGTTCACGCCATCCCCGCCGGCCTGACCATCCTTGCCCAGGAACACGATGTCGAATTCGCCGTGCTCGCCCGGCGAGCGATACTGGAAGGCATGGCCGAACGGATCCTTGAGATCGGATTCCTTGGCATACGGACCCATCCAGTTGGATGCGTTTCCGGGGCGCGAGATGAGATCCTCCAGGCGCGATGGCGGTGAACCGTTGTCCAGCGCATAGCCCTCGATCTTGCCGGCCAGCGATTGCACCTGCGCCTTGCCGGAACCGTACTTGCCCTTGTCGACGTTCTTGCCAACCTGCTGCACCACGATGCCGGCGACGATGCCGATCAGCACGATCACGGCGAGCATCTCGATCAGGCTGAAGCCCTTGCTGCGCGGCAGGTGGCGAATGGTTCGATTGCGGATGTTCATGGTCTTTCGGCCCTCTCCTCGTGTTGCGAAACGAAATCGCGTGCCGCCTCCGCACGCGGGATGCAGACGCTACTGCACGGCGCCCGCGATGTTCATGATCGGCATGACGATCGCGAGCATGATCATCGCGACGATCACGGTCATCACGATCGTCGTCGCCGGCACCAGCGCGGCAAGCAGCCGGTCGAGCGTGTTCTTGACCTCGACGTCGAACGTGTCGGCAACCTTGAGCAGCATGGTGTCCAGTTCGCCGGATTCCTCGCCCACGCTGATCATCTGGATGGCGAGTTTCGGGAATCGCTTCGACTGGGCCAGCGCATGCCCGAGATTTCCTCCGGTCTTCACTTGCTCGGTGGCCTCTCCGACGGATTCGGCCAGCGCGGTGTTGCCCATCACGTTGCGCGCGACGAGCAGGCTGGACAGTAGAGGAACGCCGTTCTTGAGCAGCGTGCCCAGCGTGCGCGCGAGCCGCGCGGTTTCGACCTTGCGGATGATGTCGCCCGCCATCTTCGTCTTCAGCAGGCGTTCGTCGATGCGCAGGCGCGCGGCGGGATCGGCCATCTGCCGTCGGATCCAGCCGGCGCCGAACACGACCACCACGAGGATCACCCACCAGAAACTCTGCAGCGTCGAGCCCACCGCCAGCACGACCTTGGTGATCATCGGCATCTCGATGTTCATGTCCTCGAACATCGGAGCGAACTGCGGCACGACGTAGATGAGCAACACCATCAGCGACAGCAGCACCATGCCGACGAGGAAGGCCGGGTAGATCATCGCGTTGATCACGCTGCTCTTGAGCCGCGCGCTGCGCTCGAGATACTCGGCCAGGCGCGCCAGGGTGTCGTCGAGCGAGCCGCCCGCCTCGCCTGCGCGCACCATGTTCACGTACAGGCGCGAGAAGCTGCCCTGCTCGGCCTCCAGCGCATCGGACAGCGGCGTGCCGCCGCGCACCTGGTCGCGGATGCGCTCGAGCATCCGCCGGGCCTTGTCGCTTTCCGGGAGGTCCAGCAGGATCTGCAGGGCACGGTCCAGCGGCTGCCCGGCGCCGAGCAGCGTGGCGAGCTGCTGCGTGAACTGCACGATCTGCGCCTCGCGCAGCGTCGAGCGCTTGAACAGTGCCGCAAAGAGGCTGGCCGAATCGCCGCCGTCGGCCTCGCGCACCTCGATCGGGATGTTGCCGGCGTCCTGCAGCTTGCCGATGACCTCGTCGCGACTGCCGAGATCGAACTGGCCTTCCAGCGTCTCGCCGTTCGGCGTGACGGCCTTGTAATAGAACAGCGTCATCAGCTTTCCTGCGTAACGCGCAGCACTTCCTCGATCGTCGTCTGGCCGCCCAGTGACTTGACCAGGCCATCCTCGAACATCGTGCGCATGCCTTCCTTGCGTGCCGCCTCCTCGATCTCGCCCATGCCGGCGTGCTGCATGATCAGGCGCCGGATCGGATCACTCATGACGAGGAACTCCATGATCGTGGTGCGTCCGAAGTAGCCGGTCGGATTGGCGGGCGAGGAACCCGGCTTGTAGAGCCGGATCGGCCGCTCGTCGGTGAAGGTGTCGAGCTTGTACTCGCGAACCACTTCCGGCATGGCCTCGAACGGCTGCGCCGTCGCCGGATCGAGGCGACGCACCAGACGCTGCGCGAGGATGCCGTTGACGGTGGATGTGAGCAGGTAGTCCTCCACGCCCATGTCCAGCAAGCGCGTCACGCCGCCAGCGGCATTGTTGGTGTGCAGGGTCGAGAGCACGAGGTGTCCGGTCAGCGCGGACTGGATCGCGATGCGCGCGGTCTCCAGGTCGCGCATCTCGCCGATCATGATGATGTCCGGATCCTGGCGCACGATGCTGCGCAGCGCCGCCGAAAAGTCCAGCCCGATCTGCGCCTTCGCCTGGATCTGGTTGATGCCCTCGATCTGGTATTCGACCGGGTCCTCCACCGTGATGATCTTGACGTCCGGCGTGTTGAGCTTGGACAGCGCGGTGTAGAGCGTCGTGGTCTTGCCCGAGCCGGTCGGGCCGGTCACCAGCAGAATCCCGTGCGGCAGTTCGAGCACGTCGAGGAACTGCCGCAGGAACTGGTCCGTGAAACCGAGGGTATGGAAGTCGAACACGACCGCCTCGCGGTCGAGGATGCGCATCACCACCGACTCACCGTGCGCGGTCGGCACCGTGGAAACGCGAAGGTCGAGTTCCTTGCCCTGCACGCGGATCATGATGCGGCCGTCCTGCGGCAGGCGGCGCTCGGCGATGTTGAGCTTGGCCATGATCTTGATGCGCGAGATCACGGCGGCGGTAGATGCGGCGGGTGGCGACTCGACCTCGTGCAGCACGCCGTCGATGCGATAGCGTACCTTCAGACGGTTCTCGAACGGCTCGACGTGGATGTCCGATGCACGCTGCTCGACGGCGCGCTGGATGATCAGGTTCACGAGGCGGATCACCGGCGCCTCCGAGGCGAGATCGCGCAGGTGCTCGATGTCGTCCTCGCTGCGGCTGTTCTCGTCGGTCAGGCTTTCCACGATGGAACCCATCGCCGACCGGCCCGAACCGTAGTAGCGCTCGATGAGGTCGTCGATCTCGCTGCGCAGGCCGATCGCGAGCTTCACCTCGCGGCCCGTCGCGAGGCCGAACGCCTGCATCGGAAACGGATCGGCAGGATCGGCCACGAGCAGCGTGACGCTGTCCTCGGTTTCGCCGATCGGGCAGACATGGTGATGCTTGAGGAAGCGCACCGAGGTCTGCACGCTCTGCGGCGGCGCCTCGGGAAACTCCTTGACTCCGACCAACGGCAGTTCCAGCAGTTCGGAAACCGCCTCGGCCATCTCGCGCTCGGACACCAGCCCGAGCCGCGTCAGCAGCGACACCAGGCTGCCCGAGGTCGGATCCTCGTCGTGCAGCCGGCGGCCGCGCGCGAGATCGTTTTCCTTCAGCCGGCCGCGTTCGACCAGAAACTGGCAGATGCGTTCGTCGAGGCTGGTTCCGGCATCGATCCGGTTCTCGGCGTGCTCGATCGGTTGGACGGCGGCCATGGAGTCCCTGTTTCGAGGAAAATCGCGGAAACCGCGTGGAATGCATTGTTCCACATCGGGTTCGCTGTTGGTTTCAGGTGGCAGTTGGACCCGCGGGCGGTGCTTCCGGTTCCCCGCCCCGTCCGGCCAGTGCTTCGATGTAGCCGCGGTTGAGCGCAATCCACAGCGCGGCCGGCACAACCGCCGGCAGGATCAGGTAGCCGAACTGGTAGGCAAACGCGATCGCATCGGGCGCGAGACCTGCCGCGGCGATCGCCGCTCCCCCTTCGCGCCCGGAGTCGAACGCCAGCGATTTCAGCGCTTCGGCAACGATGCCGAACGCCTGCGTCAGCCAGACTGCCAGCAGCGCGACCAGGAACTGGAGCCAGCGCCGACCGGTCGTCAGCGGCGTGGCCATCAGCAATCCCCCGATCAGCGGCAGCGAATAGCCGTAGACCATCGGGTTCAGGGTCGGCTCCAGCAGCCCGACGCCCCCCGGTCCGCCCGGACCGGCCGGCACGACCACCGTGACCTTGCTGGCCAGCGTCACCAGGTGCCCGGCGCGCCCGATCACGCGGCCCGTGGCGTCGAGAATCTCGCCGCCGAGCTTCACGTCCGAGAACAGTTCGGGCCAGATGCCGAGCAGCGCCTGCTTGGCGAGCAGCATCGGCGGCCACACCCAGAACGAGGCGAACCAGAACCAGACGACGAACGCCAGCGGCAACCACAGCACCGCCTTCAGCGCGAACTCGCGGATCGGCGACGACGTCCCGGCCATCAGCCGACCCACTTGCGCGCATTGCGGAACATCCGCATCCAGGGCGAATCCTCGCCCCATTCGCGCGGCCGCCACGACATCTGCACGCTGCGGAACACGCGCTCCGGATGCGGCATCAGGATCGTCGCGCGGCCGTCGTCGGTGGTGAAACCGGCGTTCCCCGCGGCCGATCCGTTGGAATTGAGCGGAAACGCCTCGGTCGGCAGGCCGTGGTGGTCGACGAAGCGCACGGCCGCATGGGCGCCGGCCATGTCATCCGGCGCGGCGAACTGTGCGCGGCCCTCGCCGTGTGCGACCACCACGGGAATGCGCGAGCCGGCCATGCCGGCGAACAGCAGCGACGGCGACGCCTGCACTTCCAGCGTGACCAGGCGCGCCTCGTACTGTTCGCTCGCGTTGCGCACGAAACGCGGCCAGTGCGCGGCGCCCGGGATGATGGATTTGAGGTTCGCCAGCATCTGGCAGCCGTTGCACACGCCGAGCGTGAAACACGCGGGATCGGCGAAGAACGCGGCGAACATCTCGCGCAACCGGTCGTTGTAGAGGATGGACGCCGCCCAGCCGCGTCCGGCACCCAGCACGTCGCCGAAGCTGAACCCGCCGCAGGCGGCCAGCCCGCGGAACCCGGCCAGCGAGCGGCGGCCTTCCGCGAGGTCGCTCATGTGGACGTCGATCGCATCGAAACCGGCGCGATCGAATGCGGCCGCCATCTCGACCTGGCCGTTTACCCCCTGCTCGCGCAGGATCGCGACGCGTGGCCGCTCGCCGCGCGCGATGTACGGCGCGGCGATGTCGTCCTGCGGATCGAAGGTCAGCGCCGGCGAGATGCCCGGATCGTTCTCGTCGCAGCGCCAATCCAGTTCCGCATCGGCGCTGTCGGGGTTGTCGCGCAGGCGTTGCATCGCGTGGCTGGTCTCGCTCCACGCCTGCATCAGGTCGCGCCAGCGCCAGTGCGCGAGCGTCTCGCCGGCGCGCGACAGGCGCACGTCCATCGACGCAACCGGGCGCCCGATGCGGTGTGCCATTCGGTCGAGTCCATGGCGCGACAGCAACAGCGCGAAACGCTCGCGATCGGCGATCGGTACCTGCACGATCGCGCCGAGCTCCTCGCAGAACAACGCTGCGATCGCGTCATCGGCCCAGCCGTCCAGTTCGAGATCGAGGCCGCAGTGACCGGCGAACGCCATCTCGATCGCGGTGATCAGCGCGCCGCCGTCGGAGCGGTCGTGATAGGCGAGCAGCATCCCCGCGACATTGGCTTCCTGCACCGCGGCCATGAACGCCTTGAGGTGCGCCGCATCGTCGACATCCGGCACCGCGCCACCGCGGCGGCCGAACGCCTGCAGCAAACCGCTGCCGCCGAGCCGGTTGCGTCCGTCGCCGAGATCGAGCAGCCAAAGCTCGCTCTCGCCGCGATCGAACACGAGTTGCGGCGTCAACGCGCCGCGCACGTCGCGTACGCGCGCGAATGCGCTGACGATCAGCGAAACCGGAGAGAAGGTGCGCAGCTCGCGGCCTTCGGCATCGGTCCAGCGCACCTGCATCGACAGCGAATCCTTGCCGACCGGAATCGAGATGCCGAGTGCCGGACACAGCTCCATGCCGACCGCGCGCACCGCGGCGTACAGCGCGGCGTCCTCGCCGGCCTGTCCGACGGCCGCCATCCAGTTGGCCGAAAGCCGCACCTCGTCGAGCTGGACGGGCGCAGCGGCAAGGTTGGTCAGCGCCTCGCCCACCGCCATGCGCGCGCTGGCCGCCGCATCGGTCAAGGCCAACGGCGTGCGCTCGCCCATCGCCATCGCCTCGCCGGCGTAGCCGGTGAAATCGGCGAGCGTCAGCGCGCAGTCGGCAACCGGAACCTGCCACGGACCGACCATGGGATCGCGTGCGCAGAGCCCGCCGACGGAGCGGTCGCCGATGGTGACGAGGAACGACTTGCTGCCCACTGCAGGCAGGCGCAGCACGCGCTGCAACGCTTCCTCCAGTTCGATCCCGTCGCGATCCGGCTGCATGTGCGGACGGCGAAGGGATCGCGCATCGCGATGCATCCTCGGCGGCTTGCCGAACAGCACGTCCATCGGCAGGTCGATGACATGGGCATCGTCCGGATCGGTCGCCGCCGTGTCCTTCAGCACGAGCCGCCGTTCGGCGGTCGCCTGCCCCACAATCGCGAACGGGCAGCGCTCGCGTTCGCACGTCGCGCGAAAGGTCTGCACGTCCGCCGCGCGGATGCCGAGCACGTAGCGCTCCTGGGATTCGTTGCACCAGATCTGCATCGGCGACAGCGACGGGTCGTCGCTCGGGATCGCGCGCAGGTCGATGCTGCCGCCGACCGATGAATCGTTGAGGATCTCGGGAATCGCGTTGGACAGGCCGCCCGCGCCGACGTCGTGGATGGAAACGATCGGATTGGCGTCGCCGCGCGCCCAGCACGCATCGATGACTTCCTGGCAGCGGCGCTGCATTTCCGGGTTGTCACGCTGTACTGATGCGAAGTCGAGTTGCTCCGAACTCGTGCCCGCCGCGACCGACGAAGCCGCGCCGCCACCGAGCCCGATGAGCATCGCGGGACCGCCGAGCACGACGATCGCATCGCCGTCCGCGAGGCGGCGCTTGTCGACATGCGTCGCACGCAGGTTCGCGACGCCGCCGGCGATCATGATCGGCTTGTCGTAGCCATGCCGCAGGCCGGCCTCGTCGCCGGGCTGCTCGAACGCACGGAAGTAGCCGCCGAGGCAGGGGCGGCCGAACTCGTTGTTGAACGCCGCGCCACCGAGCGGCGCATCACGCATGATCTCGAATGCGCCGGCAAAGCGCGGCGGCAGGTCGCGCGACACCTCCCACGGACGCGGAAGGCCGGGAATGCGCAGGTCCGAAACCGTGAAGCCGACGAGTCCCGCCTTCGGCTTGCCGCCGCGACCCGTCGCGCCCTCGTCGCGGATCTCTCCGCCGGAGCCGGTGGCGGCACCCGGAAACGGGGAGATCGCGGTCGGATGGTTGTGCGTCTCGACCTTGATCGCATACGGCGTCGGCTCGATCACGGCGCGATACGCGCCATCGCCCGGCTCCGCGAAGAAGCGCGCCGCCTCCGAGCCCTCGATCACCGCGGCGTTGTCGTGATACGCCGAGAGCGTGTGCGCAGGCGCAAGCGCGTGCGTGTTGCGGATCATCGCGAACAGCGATTTCTCCTGGTCGACACCGTCTAGCGTGAAGCTCGCGTTGAACACCTTGTGGCGGCAGTGCTCGGAGTTGGCCTGCGCGAACATCATCAGCTCCGCGTCGGTCGGATCGCGAGCGAGTTCGCGGTAGCGATCGGCGAGGTAGTCGATCTCGTCGGCGGCAAGCGCGAGTCCCAGTCTTGCGTTGGCAGCGGCGAGCGCGCCACGCGGCTCGTCGCCGAGCGCGATGCGCTCGAGCGGCTCGACGGCGCGCGGGGCGAAAACGCGATCGAGGTCGGCGCGATCGAACAGCGGCGTCTGCATCATCGAATCGTGCAGCACCGGCAGCGCTCGCACGGCCGCATCGCGGGACAGCGACCCATCGAAGTTCCATGCGATGCCGCGCTCGATCCGCCGCACCGGGAGGCCGCAACCGACGAGGATGTCGGTCGCCTTGCTCGACCACGGCGAGCGCGTGCCCAGGCGCGGCACGACCCACAGATCGGCCGGACCGGCCATGTCGGAAACGGCTTCGACGATCTCCCGGAGCCGCGGCACGTCGATGCGGTCGACGTCCGCCGCGTCGACGAAGTAGACCCAGCGGGCGCCGCGTACGCGGACGCCCGCGTCGCGCCGCGCCAGTTCGTCGTTCAGGCGATCGATGCGGAAAGCGGAGAACGCGGAAAGGCCGTCGAGGGCGATCATGGCGCGGGCGGCTGGGGAAAGCCGTTCATTCTAGCCGATGGGCCCGGCCGACCGCCGCAACGCCGATGCGACCGTTGCGGGGATCCAGCCCGAACGGCCGCGCGGACGCCTTCCACGCGTGGCGATGCCGCTCAGCTGCCGGCCAGTTTCGCCTTGCCGAGGGCTTCCAGACGCGAAAGCATCGCGTCCGGCGGCAGGTAGCCGCCGATCTTGCTGCCGTCCTCGGCGAGGATCGTCGGCGTGCCGCTCACGCCGACCTGCGTGCCGAGTTCGAACTGCCTGGCAACAGGGTTTTCGCAGCGCGCGCCGAGAAGCTCTTTCTGACGCGCCTTCTCCTTGGCGATCTGCTCGCTCAACAGCCGTTTCCCCTTCGCCATCTCGTCGGGCGTGAGATCCTTAGGATTCACGTGCGACAGTTCCGCCTCTTCCTCTTCCGCCGACGCACGGCCCGTCGACTTCGCGGCGAGGCGCGCCGGCGCAACCAGATTGGCGGCCACGTAGTCCTCGCCCAGCAGCTTCACGGCTCGCTCCGTCTCCGTGTCGCCACCTTCATCCAGACCGCCGGCCTTGGCCTCAGTGAACGTTGCCTTGGGAGACTTCGAACACCAGACTGCCTCGGCCTTCCTGAAGGAGGGCGTGCCCGGACCGCTGCGCGGGAAGAACAGGTAATCGACCTCGATGCCGCGCTGGTTGAGTTCGGCAACCTCGGCGTGGAGCTTGCGGCAGTAGCCGCAATCGATGTCCGTGAACACCGTGATCCTGTGCCTGGGCTTGCCGGACGGTGCGAACACGATGCGCTCGCTGGCCGGCACGGCGTCGATCTTGCGCTTGTTCTCGACCGCGAGGCGCGCTGCGGTCAGGTCGGACTGCGCCTTGGCGTCGAACAGCGTTCCCTGCAGCAGGTACTTGCCGTCATCGCTGACGTAGACGAGCTGACCGCCGACGATGATCTGCCGGAAGCCCGGGATCGGCGCAGCCTCGACGGCATCGATCTTCGCCTGTGGAACCAGTTCGAGCAGTGCCTTGCGGGCAGCGGCATCGGCAGCCGATTCAGACGCATGTGCAGCCGTGGCAACGCCGAGAACAAGGACAAATGCGGTGCCTGCCAGTTGCTGGATCTTCATGACGCGCATCCTCAGTTCGTCGCCGCCGCGAGGCGGTCGAGTTCGGCCGCCAGGCGTTCCGGCGACATCGCGATCTGGCCATTCACCTGGCTGCCGTCGGGCGCGAGCATCGTCGGCGTGCCGCCGATGCCGAGCGATTCGGCAAGCTCCGTCAGTTCGCCGATCGGGTTCGCGCAGGTACCGGTGCCCGGATCCTTGCCGGCCATCGCGGCGCTGAATGCGTCGGCGCGATCCTTGGCGCACCAGACGGCCTCGGCCTTCTTGTCCGCACCGGGATGGATCGAAAGCGGGAAGAAAAGGTAATCGACGGCGATGCCACGCTTGTTGTATTCCGCGATCTGCTGGTGGAAGCGGCGGCAGAACGGGCAATCGATGTCGGTGAAAACCGTGACGGTGTGGCGCGTCTCGACCGGCGCCTTGGGCGCGAAGACGATGCGCTTGTCCGGCCCGACCTTCGCCAGCGCGGCACGGCGCATCTTCGCGCGGGATGCCTCGCTGAGATCGCGTCTGGCCACGACGTCGTACGCACTGCCGTCCATCACGAACCTGCCGTCCTCGCTGACATACACGAAACGGCCGCCCGCGATCGCCTCGTAGAAGCCGGGGATGGCCGACTTCTGCACGACATCCACCTTGATGTTCGGCGCGAGCGATGCGAGCGCGGAGCGAACCGTCTCCTCCGGCGACGCGCCGAAGGCATTTGCGGCGAACAGGGCGCCGGCCAGAAGCTGGAAAATTCGCATGGAAGCCTCTCGTGATGCGGGAGCGCGACTGACGGCCCGGGCCGGGTGATCGCGGATCGGGAGCGTGGACCGCTTGGGCGGGCCAAGGTTCCCGTGGCGGGTTGCCGATTCTCGCACGCGCGCCGAGGACGGAAAAGTGCAGCCTCGCGCGCCAGCGGATTGCTCATCCCCGTGGATGATGGCGCTCGTGCAGGCGTTTCAGCCCTTCCCTGGCGACCAGCGTGTAGATCTGCGTGGTCGACAGCGAGCCGTGTCCCAGCATCATCTGCAGCGCGCGCAGGTCGGCTCCGTGATTGAGCAGGTGCGTCGCGAACGAATGGCGCAGCACATGCGGCGAGATGCGCGAAGCGTCGATACCGGCGTCCCGCGCATGGCGCTTGACCAGAGTCCAGAACATCTGGCGGGTCATCGCGGCCCTGCGCGCGGTGACGAACAGCGCATCGCAACGTCCGCCCTTGAGCAGGACCGGTCGCGCATCCGCCACATAGCGTGCGAGCCAGTGCGCGGCCTCGTCTCCGATCGGCACGAGGCGCTCCTTGCCGCCCTTGCCGGTGACCCGAAGCACACCCTGCCGCAGGTTCACCTGGGCGGCGGTCAGCCCGACGAGTTCGCTGACGCGAAGCCCCGTCGCGTACGTCAGCTCGAGCATCGCGCGATCGCGCAAGCCCAGCGGCGTATCCGGCGACACGCGCAGCAATGCCTCGATCTCGCGCTCGGAAAGGGCCTTGGGCAGACTGCGCGGCAACTTCGGCGCATCGACGAGCAGCGTCGGATCGTGCGCGATGCGCCCCTCGCGCGCCAGGGTGCGATAGAAGTGGCGGAGACACGAGAGCAAGCGCGCGTTGGAGCGTGCCTTGTGCCCGGTACCGCCTTCGGCGCGGCTGCGGCTGCGCTCCGCCAGATAAGCCTGCAGATGCGTGCGCGTCGCGTCGCTCAACGGACGGTCCCGCTGCGCCAACCATCGCGCGAATGCGACGAGATCCTGCCGGTAGCCGAGCAGGGTGTTGTCGGCGAGCCCGAGTTCGGACCACGCCCGGTCGAGGAAGAAGGCGATGAGCGCCGCATCCGCCGGCGCCACCGTGGCGGCGTCTCCGGCATCGCCGATGCTGTCCGGGCTGTTGCGCGTCATGTCCGATCGTGTCCCGCTTGCGCACGCCAGCCTAAACCGCGACCCTGCGCGGCGTCATCCTCCACACTCGTCGCCGATGCGCATGGTCGTCACGCCCACCCCGCTGCACGTTCGCCTCGCCGCGCTCGTGTATGACCTGTTTCCGCTGATCGGGCTCTGGATGGCCACGGCGGCACTGGCGCTGCTGGTGGTGCATGGAGACGTGGATGCGGCGCATCCCCCGGCAGTCTTCCGCCACGGCCTGCGGGCTGCACTGCTGGTCGTGACCTGCGCGTATTTCGCGCTGTCATGGACCCGCGGCGGACAGACCATCGGCATGCGCGCCTGGCGCCTGCGCCTGGTCGACGAGCATGGCGGCGCCGTGCGCGGGTCGCAGGCGCTGCTGCGCTTCGCGGTCGCCTTGCTGTCCCTCGCCGCCGCGGGGATCGGCTTCTTCTGGAGTCTGGTCGACCATGACCGGAGAACGTGGCACGACATCGCATCCGGCACGACGCTGGTTCGCCTGCCGAAGCCCTGAAAGCTCAGGCCGCGAGCGCGTCGACGACCATCTGCTCGATCGCTTCGAGGTCCGGGATCACCGCCCGATCGTCGCGCACCAGCACTTCGGCCTGCACGCCGGGGGCGTGCGGATGTTCGTCGCTGGTCGGAATCAGCAGTTCCGGCGTGATCGTCGTCAATCGCGGAAATCCCTGCGCGAGCAGCGCGATGAATGGCATGCTCGCGTGGCCGCTCAGTGCCTTCAGGACGGCGACGCGCGCATTGTTGCGATTCTCGTCCTGCAGTTGTCCGGTGAGGATCGGAAACGAGACGAGCGGAAGCCGCCAGCCGCGCCATGGCAGCCTGCCGAGCAGCCATGCGGGCGCGCCCGCGATCTCCTCCGGCCGCGTGTAGCTGATCACCTCCGCGATCGTCGCGTTCGGCAGCAGCACCCGCCCCTCCGTGACCGGCACCATGACACCCCGGATTTCGCGCGGCAGGTCACTCATCGGATTTGCTTCCTCGTTCGCAGGGAGATGCGGCTCATGCCGACTCCTCGATCAGTTTCGCGGCGAGTTCCTTCGGCGATCCCGAGAAGCCCGCGATCCCGGCTTCCATGACCGCATCCACCATTGCGCTGACGACGCACGTCTCCGGACTCTGGACGTAGACGCGGCCCCCTTTCTGCGCCAGCACGCGGCATCCCTGCAGGGCGTCGTCCGACACGCCGGAGAACACGATCGCGCCGGCAGCGTCACCGAAGCGTTCGGCCACGTCCTCGATCACGCGATCGATCGACGGGCTGTAGGGAAGATCGCCCTCGAGCTTCTCGAGCACGATCACGCCGGCCGGATCCACGCGCAGACGATGCGTGGTCGGGACGATCACGACCTCGCCCTGGCCCACCCGCTCGCCGTGCGAAGGCATGCGCACCGTCATCGGCGTCACCTTCGCCAGCTGGCGCGCCATCATGTCGACGAACTCGGCACCGAGATGCTGCGCGAGCAGGAACAGCGCCGGATAGTTGCGCGGAAATTCGGCAAGGAACTCGCGCACGGCCTCCGGCCCCCCGATCGAAGCGCCGAGCACCCAGACGCGACGGATCACGGGAACGGTCCTCGTTTCGGTATCGGACCAGTTCTCGATGGCGGGTCGCTCGGCAGCCGGCGAAACCGCCTCCTCCAGCGGGACCAGTTCGAGCGAGAACTCCACGTCCTTGAATTCGTCTGCCGCACGCGGATCATCCACCACATCGGGCGCCAGGTACTCGGCGGGCGTCATCGTCTCGATGCCGAAGTCCGACGGCTTGGCCTCGCGCACGGCACGATCTTCGTCGGGCGCGTCAACGGTCAGGTCTTCCAGTGTCCATTCGAGCGGCGCTTCGATCGCGGGCGCACTCGTGCTGGCGGGCGCCGGCGCCGCCTCGGGAGCATCCGGAATCGGCGGCAGCGGCGCGTCGAGGTCGAGATCGAACGCGAGCCCCGGATCGCCGGCACCATCGCCCGCCGCCGTCGCATTCTCAGCAACCGGACTTTCGATCTCGAACGCCGGATCGTATCCGTCGCTCGAAACCGCCTCCCCGAAGGATTCCTCGTCCGGAAGATCGGGCGGTGGAGATGCTTCGGAAAGGTCGAAATCGGCGAGTCCGAACGACTCGGTGTCGAACGTGACATCGGCCGACTCGCCCGCCGGCGCGGATGGCGACGCAACGTCGAGATCGGCAAGCAGCGCGTCGATGTCGTCGACCGCGGGCACGGCAGCAGTCTCGATTCCGTCGGACTCGCTTTCCGACGCCGCCACCGAGTGCCCTTCGATCTCCGAGAGGGCAAGCAGCGACTCGACCGACTCCGGCGCCGAAGCGGACTCCCGCGCACTCGCGCCCGCCACCATTTCGGCGGCGGGCTTCGACGCGCGAACCGGCGAGGGCACCGCTTCCGCGTCCGCCGGCCGCGGTGGATCGAGGTCGACCTCCTCGAAGATCTTCGAGGCGAGATGACGCAGCCAGCGCGCCTGATCCCAGCCGGACAGCCCGGCCGAAACGCTTCCGTCGTTGAACACCACGCGATAGCGTGGATCGTCCAGCAATGCGTACAGCGCATCCAGCGCGGGATCCTCGTCCGCATCGAGGTTCACGACGACCACGTTCGCACGCGACCCTTCCAGCTGTCCTGCATCGAACGCCGCCGCCACAGCTTCGTACACGATGCGCGCACCAAGCCCGGCCAGGGCCTCTCGAAGATGATCGCTCCGCTCCCGTGTTTCGTAGAGCAGCGCGATCGCGACATCGGATCGCCCGGGCTCATTCATTCGTCAGCACTTCCTGCACGTTGCGCAACAGATCATCTTCCTGATACGGCTTGCCGAGATAGCGTTCCACGCCGATTTCCAGCGCCCGCTGGCGATGCTTCTCGCCGGTTCGCGACGTGATCATGATGATCGGAACGCGGCGCAGGCGGGTATCGTTGCGCATGTAGGTCGCAAGCTCGTAGCCGTCCATGCGCGGCATCTCGATGTCGAGCAGCATGAGGTCAGGCGTGCTGTCCTGCAGCTTCTCGAGCGCATCGAGTCCGTCCTTCGCGGTTACGACCTCGTAGTCGACACGCTCGAGCACGCGCGTGGTGACCTTGCGCATCGTGATCGAGTCGTCCACGACCATGACGAGCGGCTTGCGACGGACATCCGCGACATTCTCGACTTCGGCGACGAGTTCGACCGGCTCCGCCTCGATGCCGGCGCGGACGCGCTCGCGCATCGCGGCGAGGCGGCGCACCAGCGGTGCGAGGTCGAGAATGATCACGACCGAGCCATCGCCCATGATCGTCGCGCCGAAGATCCCGGGAACGGAGCTCACCTGCGGACCGACCGACTTCACGACGATTTCGCGCGAGCCGATCACGCCGTCGATCCGCACCGCCGCGCGCTGGTCGCCCGCCCGCGTCATCAGCAAAGGCACCTGCGTGTCGTCGGTCGCAACGCGCATGCGCGGCAAACCAAGCAGTTGCGCGAGATCGTAGATCGCGTACTCCTCGCCTGCGTACATGTGGCGCGGATCACCCTCGGCCAGCCGGCGGTCGAGGTCGTCGCGCGCGATGCGAGCAACACCCTGCACGGACGACATCGGAATCGCGTACGCGCTCTCGCCGAGCTTGACCAGGATCGCCTGCGTCACTGCCAGGGTGAACGGCAGGCGGATCGTGAAGGTCGTCCCGCGGCCTGGCTCGGAGTCGATCAGCAGCGAACCGCCGAGCTGCTTGATCTCGTTGTTCACGACATCCATGCCCACGCCGCGTCCCGCCAGCTGTGTCAGCTCGCGCGCGGTGGTGAAGCCAGTCTCCAGAATGAACGCATACAGGTCGCGGTCGGGGAGATCGACATCCGGCTTCAGCAAGCCGCGCTCGATCGCCTGCGCTCGGATCGCCTCGCGATTCATGCCGCGACCGTCGTCGGAGACGCGCACGACGACTTCCGTCGCCTCGCGACTGACCGCGATGTTGACGGTGCCCTCCACGGGCTTGCCGCGCAGTTCGCGCTCCGCAGGCGATTCGATGCCGTGGGCGAGTGCGTTGCGCAGCATGTGCTCGAACGGCGCCTTCATGCGCTCGAGCAGGTTGCGATCCATTTCGCCGTGCGCGCCATCCACCTTGAGTTGCGCACGCTTGCCGACGTCCTGTGCCGCTTGACGCAGCGTGCGGCGGAGGTTCGGGACCAGCGAATCGAACGGCACCATGCGCGTGCGCATGAGGCCCTCCTGCAGCTCCGAACTCACGCGCGACTGCTGCAGCAGCAGCGTCTCGGACTGACGCGTCTGGTCATCGAGCAGGCTCTGGATCGACACGAGGTCGGACACCGATTCGCTGAGCGCGCGCGAGAGCTGCTGCAACTGGGAGAACCGGTCCAGTTCAAGTGGATCGAACACGCCCTCCTCGTGCTGCTCGCGCTGATAGCGCGCGATGATCTGCGCCTCGGTCTCGATCTCGAGCTTGCGCAGCTGCTCGCGCAGACGCGCGACGGTCTGGTCGAGTTCCACGAGATTGAAGCGGAACGTCGAAATCTGCTGCTCGAGGCGCGAACGGTAGATCGACACCTCTCCCGCATAGTTCACCAGCGAATCGAGCAGGTCGGAGCGCACGCGGATCAGCTCGTGCGCCGCGCGCGAGCCATCGTCCGTTTCCGCAGGTGCAGCGTCGCGCAAGGTACGATTCGGCGGCGCGACATGCGCCTCCGGCGCCGGCTTCGCAGCTGTCGCCCCCACGTCCGCGCCCGGTGAAACGGGCGCGTCACCTTCCGCGACATGCGTGGGCTCCGGCGCGAGCGATTCCGCGGGTGGAATCGGCGCTGCCGGCTCCATGCTGTCCGCGGCACGGGCTGCGACGAGCGCTTCGAAGCGTTCGATCGCATGCACCGGCATCGCGATCGCCCGCCGCTGGGCCACGCGCTGCACCATCACGTGCAGACGATCGAAACCCAGTTCGAGCGAATCGACGGCGGCGCGATCGACCGCCACACGGCCCTCGCCGATCGCGTCGATCAGCGATTCCATCGCGTGGCTGAGATCGCCGATCGGCGTCAACCCGGCCATTCGCGCGCCACCCTTCAACGTGTGCAGGTCGCGCTGGAGGCCTGCGATCGGCGCGTGATCCGCCGGAGCTTCGCGCAAATGGGCGACGAGCGCATCGGCATGATCGAGGATGTCGCTGCCCTCCTGCACGAAGATCTCGAGCAGGTCGTCATCGGCGTCCGGAGCATCGAGCGTGCCGTCCGGCTGCGTATCCTCGGCCAGCGGCGGAAGCGGACTGCCTGCCAGCACCGCTTTCGGAGCCGTCGCGGCCGATGGTTCGGCCTCGCCGTGGATGGCGTCACCCGGCTCGTCTGCCTGCCGGACCGGCGCCTCGCTCGCCATGGACGTTTCGGGATGGCCGGCGCTGGCTGCTGCCTCGGAAACATCTTCCACTGCTTCCGGCGGTGGCTCGATCCAAGCATCGGGATGCGCCGCGGACGTCGATACCGGCGGCTCGTGGTCCTGGCTCGCCTCGGAAGCACCGACTTCGCCGGCGTCGCCGGCATCCGTCCCGACCGGAGAATCCGGCTCCGCATCCGCGGGCCAGTCGATGGCGATGTCGCCGAGATCGTGCTCGCCGGATGCTCCGTCGTCGTGGTCGAAGGCGAGGGAGCCGGGTTCAACCTTCGCCTCCGCGTCGCCTTCACCATCCTCGGCGGTCTGCATCGCGGCGTGATCGCGCACTGCCTCATGGTCGAAGTTCGCGAGCGACTCGACCGCTTCGGCGGGCAGAGGGATCGAGACCGGCGATGCCTCTGCGGGCGTCTCGGCGTTTCGCAGCCACTCGTCGATCGATCCTTCGGACAGGTCCTCGGCGTGCGCGCCCTCCTCCGCCTGTTGCCGCGGCTCCGCCTCGACCGGCGCGGCCGTTCCCGGGCCCGTCTCGACAGACTCTACGCCACCGGTCCAGATGGACATGCCGGCAACGTCGGGGAGCGAGTCGCGAAGCGCCACGATGCGCGCAACCAGTTGTGCGGATTCCGGCAGGCGTTCGTCGCGCGCATCGAGCAGACGCATCACCTCCCGTGTCAGATCGGAGGTCTGCTCCATCGCGTCCAGACCTTCTCCGGACGGTGCGGTGCCCGCACCGCGAAGACGCTTGACGTAGCTCTCCAGCGGCGCCAGCGCGTTCCCGATGCAGGGAATGTCGACCATCGCGATCGCGCCGTTCAACGTGTGCACTGCGCGCAGCAGGGCGTCGGTCGCGGGGACCGGCTGCACGCGGCAGCGTGTCACGTATTCGTCGATGACGGCCAGATGCGAGGCAACCTCGCTCTGCAGGATGTCGAACAGGACCGGGTCGATGTTCGGAAGCGGCCCCGGGGCGATCTCCGCGGACGTTTCCTCCCGGTCGACCAGTACGGACGTGGCCGTGACGCTGCCGGCCGCCGGTGCCACGCTTTCGATGCGCACGCGACGGCGGACGGTGCGCCGCACCTTCCGGGTGCCGCCCTTCGGGCTCTCGGGCACGAACACCTGTTCACCGGCCGCAATGCGATCGGCAGTACCCATGATCGCGGGAATGTCGCCTCCCTTGGCAGCCTCGCCGCTCAGCGCCGCATGCAGGCGCGGAAGCGCATCGAGCGCGCGGTCGATCAGCGCGACGACTGCAGGACTCGCCGGAATCGTCCGGTCGAGCACGCGATTGAGCATGTTCTCGACCTTCCAGCTGAACTCGCCGAGCGTCAGCGCGCCCACGAGGCGCCCGGACCCCTTGAGCGTGTGGAAGGAGCGGCGGATGGACTTCAGTTCGTCGAGGTTGTCCGGCGCCTGGCGCCAAACGGGAACCTGGCGGCCGAGATTGTCGATCTCCTCGGCAACTTCCTCGAGGAATACTTCGCGGATGTCGTCGTCGATCTCTTCTCCCGCGGCCCCCTCGAATCCCGCGATGAACGCATCGCCATCGGCGTCGTCCGCGGGCACTTCCTCCTCGATTTCCTCCTCGATCTCGGTCCAGCCTTCATCATGTTCCGGCTCGACCTCCTGCACGGATGCCCGATCCGTCGCCGCCTCGACCGCGATGTCCGGGGAAACGGCGTCCGACGCGGCGACGACCGCGGTCGGTTCCGGCATTTCCGGATCCGGCGCCCGCAACCCAAGTGGTTCGTCGGACGTCGCGATCTCGCGTTCGGCCGAGCCGTCGTCCGGAACTTCCTCCGGGGCGGCAACGGTTTCCGTGACAGGCAACGTCGCCACCTCGTCGTCGGCGACGACCGGCGCAACCACGTCCGCGACGGCTGCGCGAGCTGGCGGCATCGGCAGCGAAGTGGAAACCTCCGGCAACGGCCAGTATCCGAGCCCCTCCAGACTGTCTCGCGCAACCTCGAGGATGCGTTCCCGGCCGCTGCGCTGGTCGCGCGTAGCCTCCAGGTAGTACTCGATCGCGGCAAGCGCATCGGCAAGCTTGTCCATCTGCTCGGCCGTGGGCACGCGCCGGTAGGTGATCAGCTCCACCTCGACGAAGCGCACGATCGCGGTCATCAGTTCGCCCGCGTTGGCGAGTCCGAGCATGCGCAGCGCGCCGGCTATTTCCTCCAGCAACTGCGGGATCTGGACGACGCGGTCGTGATCCCAGGGCGATTCGATGAACGCGACCACGTCCTGCTTGGCGCGCGTGATGTTCACGACCGCTTCGCGCATCAGGGTGTCGAGGATCTTGCGTACCTCGGCCTTGGGCAGGCGCGGCGTTCCGTCCGTCGTCTCCTCGTCGTCGTCCCCGGCACCTAGCCGCTCGATGTGATCGTCGAGCGAGGCCTCCACGTACAGCAAGGCACCCGCGACATCCAGCAGCGCGCCCTCGTCCATCGGGCGCTGCCGGCGCGCCATTTCGTCGAGAATGACGCGCTGCTCCTCGATCAACCGGCGCGGAACGCCGAGCCCGAGCATGCCGAGCGTGTCGGCAACGCGATCGAGCACTTCCGCATGTGCCGCCAGCTCCGCCGGATCGCCGTTCCCGCCACGCAGGAAGATGTCGAGCGCCTCCTTGACGCGGACCAGGTCGTCCTTGATCGCGGCCGAAACCGTCCCGAGCAAGCTCTTGTTGCGCCCGGTCATCGAGCCCTGTGCGTGCTGCAGCTCGCTCTCGGTCGGAAGCAACGTGTCGAGTCGATACGTGGCGCGGATCTCCGCGCAGCGCGCGCTCGCCGGCGTCGCGCCGGAGGCCGCGGTCTGCGCCACGTAATAAAGCAGGTTCTTGGTCGTCTCGCGCGGCGGTTCGGCGGTGAACCGAGCCTCGCCGATCTGTGCGAAACGATGGATTTCACGATCCACGCGTCCGAACAGGAGCTTGACCGACACGCCGGCATCGAGATCGCCGCAACGCACGGCGTCGACCACGCCAGCGGAGATCCACCACAGGCGACGTGCAGGCACGCCGTGCGAAATGGAGCGCAGGCGATCCAGCACTTCGGTCAGCCGGCCGAGGTGCTCGGACGCAGCTTCGTCGCGGAACCACTTCAGCAGAGCCGCCTGGAACGCCAGGCGCAGGCGCAATGCCTGCGCGTGCAGTTCCGCCTGCGGCAGCGCCGTGGCACGACCCGCGGCGCTCGCGGGAAGCGGCAGCTCGAGGTCCGGCGCGAACAGGGCCGACTCGCTGAGCAGGTTCTCGCCGCGCACCGCACGCAGGTCGTTGAGGAGCGGCAGCAGGACGATCGGAATGTCCTTGTGTCCGCTCTGCAGGCGCTCGAGATAGTCCGGCAGCTGGACCATGCCGCGCATGAGCACGGAATAGCCCTCGTCGCGCTGGCGCACGGTGTTGGCAACCAGCGCCTCGGCCAGCTTCTCCATGTTTTCCACGACCATCGCCGCGCCGTACAGCTCGACCATGCGCAACGTGCCCTGCACCTGATGGAGGTGCTCGACGCATGCACGCATCGGCGCAAGGTCGTCGGGCTGGTCCACATACGTTTCCAGCGATTCGCGAGCCTGCGCGAGCGTCGCATCAAGCGCGTGCTTGACCCAGCTCAGTGCGGTGAATTCGCCGTCGTCGTTCAGTTTCATGCTTCAGCCTCGACGTACGCACGATCCGTGCGTCGTGCGTCGCGCGCAATCGCGACAGGGTCCAGGAGTTGGCGCACGTGGCGTCATGCGCCCGCTCTCACCCTGGCAGCTTGAAGTCGGCGACCGATCGGCGCAGGTCGGCAGCGAGCTGCGCGAGATTGCCGATCGATTCCGCGGTCTGGCTCGCGCCGACCGAGGTCTGCGACGTGATCTCCTGAATCACGTTCATCGTCGCCGAGATGTTGGTGGCGGCCGCCGACTGCTGCCGCGCGGACGTGGAGATGCCCTGAATGAGATCGGCGAGGGTGTTCGACACCGATTCGATCTCGCCCAGCGCCTGGCCCGCATCCTCCGCCAGTCGAGCACCTGAAACCACTTCCGAGGTCGTCTGCTCCATCGAACTGACGGCCTCGTTGGTGTCGGACTGAATCGTCTGCACCAGCGTCTCGATTCGCTTCGTGGCGCCGGCGGAACGTTCCGCAAGTCGCTGAACTTCGTCCGCGACCACCGCGAAGCCACGACCCGCCTCGCCCGCCGATGCCGCCTGGATCGCGGCGTTCAGCGCGAGAATGTTGGTCTGCTCGGCGATGTCGTTGATCAGTTCGACGATCGAGCCGATCTCCTGCGAAGACTCGCCCAGTCGCTTGATTCGCTTGGACGTCTCCTGGATCTGGTCACGGATCGAGTCCATGCCGGCAATCGTCTGCCGCACGACCTGCGCGCCGTTCGCGGCGATCTGCACCGATCGCTGCGCCACGTCCGCGCTTTCGGCCGAGTTCTTCGACACGTGGTCGATCGAGGTCGCCATCTCGTTGATCGCGACCGAGGCCGAGCTGATCTGGCGCGCCTGATGCTGTGCGGCGTCGGCAAGCTGCATCGCGGTCGCCTGCGTTTCCTGTGCGGCGGCGGACACCTGCACCGCCGTCTCGTTGATCGTCGTCACCAGGCTGCGAAGCGCTTCCACGGCGAAGTTGACCGAATCCGCGATCGCGCCGGTGATGTCCTCGGTGACCGTGGCCTTCACCGTCAGGTCGCCCTCGGCGAGCGAACCCATCTCGTCGAGCAGGCGCAGAATCGCGTCCTGGTTGCGCTGGTTGAGTTCGTTGGTCTGCTGCAGGCGACGGCGCTGCTCGCGGAAGAGGTTCAGGCCGAGGAAGATCAGCAGCAGGATCGCGACCGCGGCGGCAATGGCGCCCCAGATCGGGTTGGGGAACAGGCGCTTGCGAGGAAGCTCGTCGATGCGCTGGGCGACATTGACGGCACGCAGCAGCACGCTCTGGCTGTCGGTGAAGGTCGCGTCGGCGGAGTCCTTGACTTCCTGCAGCGTGGTGGCCGCATTGAGCACGTTGGTGATCGGACCGTTGACCGCGGCCCACTGCTGCGCGACGTCATTCACGATCTCGCGCGCCGCCGCATTGTCGAGCGGCTTGATGTTCAGCTCCGGAGCGCCTTCCAGAAGGCCGGTAATGACGGTCTGATACAGACGCGCATCACGCTCGAGACCGGCCGCCGACGCCTGCGTGTCCGAACCGCCGGCGAGAATCCGTGCCACTCGGCTGCCCATGCGGTCCACGAGCTGCATCTGGCGCGACGTGATGTAGACCTGCGAGCCGCTCGCGTTGCGGTCGGTCAGGATGTTGACGACCTCGCTCATGCGCGCGTTCAGCGCCGACAGGCGATTGGTGAAGTCGTTGGCGCTGGTCGCCGCGTTGAGCACGATGTCCTTGCTGTCGAGGATCTTCTTCGCGCTTGCCTGCAGCTGTCCCCAGGCCTTGGTCAGTGCCTCCAGGTCCGCGGAGACGCCGGGCTGACCCGCATACCCCGGCATCGAGCGCTCGCCCTGGTTGAGGCTCTGCACGTAGGTGTTGATGTTGTCGCGCGCGGTCTTGAGCTCCTCGAATGCGAGCTCGTTGCCCGCCGCAGCTTCGGCCGCGTACTTCGCGAGCTGCTGCGACGTCACCTGGATGCTGGTGGTGTAGCCGACGGCGCGCCTGTCCTGCTCGTTCTTCAGGTACAGCAACACGAAGTCGACGATCGCGAACACGAACAGGAGCGCGAGCAACACGAACAACACCGTGTTCGTGCCACCTCCGCGCTCCCGGCCCATTGCCCCTGCTGTGGTACTCACGTTTCACCCCCTCTTTCGAAACCGTCCGCGTGCTGCCTGGCGAAGACACGCGAGCGGCCTCCGTTCATGCCGCCGCCTGCTGGAACTGCGAACTGCGTGCCAGCGCAGCCATGCTGAAAAGACCCCAGAGAACGTCACCGAGCTGGACGTTCTCGCCGACGAACCTTGCGTAGTTCCCCGCATCCTCGCCCACCGCGGCCGCCAGCTGCTCATCGGAGAAGTTGCGCTGTCCGAGCACCTCGTCCACCAGCAGCCCCGCGTTGCCGCCGTGCTGGCGAACGAGCAGCACACGCGAAGCCTCCGTCGTCTGGCTGCGCACGCCATCGACGAAGTCCCGCAGGTCGATGACCGGGACGAGATTGCCGCGCACGTTGGCGACCCCGAGCAGCCAGCTGCGCGAGCCGGGCACGACGGTCAACGGCGGCATCGTGAGGATTTCGCTGACCTCCGCGATGCTGCTCACGAAGTAGCGATCGCCGACACGGAAGCCGATGCCGCGCCAGAGCCCCGGCGCGTCGATCTGTTCGGGCGTTCCCGCGACGTGCGCGAGGCTGCGCTGCTCATAGGCGGCCAGCACTTCGAACGGTGTCGCATTGCGTTCACGACCGAACATTCAGCGTCCTCCCGCGCCAGCCGGAAACGGACCGCCGCAGGACGCGATCGGATTGCCGCCGTCGATTTGGATTTGAAACGCCATCCGCTTCCCCCGTACCCGAGCGCCGCGCGTCAGGCCCTCTCCACGTGCCGCCGGATCGCGCCGAGCAGTTCCTCGCGCGTGAACGGCTTGGTCAGATACTGCTCCGAACCGACGATCCGTCCCCGTGCCTTGTCGAACAGGCCGTCCTTCGACGAAAGCATGACGACCGGCGTCTGGCGAAACATCTGGTTGTTCTTGATCAGCGCGCAGGTCTGATACCCGTCCAGCCGCGGCATCATGATGTCGACGAAGATGATGTCCGGCTGCTGATCCGAAATCTTCGACAGTGCCTCGAAGCCGTCGACGGCGGTAACCACTTCGCAACCTTCCTTGCGCAGCAGCGTTTCGGCGGTCCGCCGGATGGTCTTCGAGTCGTCGATGACCATGACCTTGACGCCAGCGAGGCCGCCTTCTTTGGTGTCGTCCACTCAGATCCCCCTGCCGTTCGACCGTGGCGACGCAACCGTCGCTCCACCCGTCGGCCACGCATGCAATCGCCATGCCTTGACGCGTGGAGCAATTGCGTCGGAATGGAAGTCCCCGCGAGGCCAGCGAACCTTATCCGCCATAGCTGGCAAACCTGTCAAGTTGTCGCCGCAAGTCTCTGGCATTGCTGGGGATCGCGGATTCGGGCGCCGATTCTCGATGGTCGCGAGTGTAGACTAGGTCGCATCGCGGCGTTGCGACGTGGATCGCGCTTGCACCGGACCGCCAGCCGACCGCCGCGCGACTCCCCCCAACCCGCACGCCACGACCACAGATCTCCCTGACCGCCCATGCCGAACACGCTCGCCGTCCTGATGGATCCGATCGGCTCGATCCGCCCCTGGAAGGACACCACCTTCGCGCTGCTGCTCGAAGCGCAGGCGCGCGGACATGTGCTCCTGTACATGACCCACGGCGACCTCGCGATCCGCGACGGCATCGCATGGGCCCGGCTCGCGCCCCTTGCGGTGCGCGACGACCGCCACGACTGGTTCGACCTCGGCGAAGCCGAATGGCGACGGCTGGGCGAGGTCGACGTGATCCTCGCGCGCAAGGACCCGCCCGTCGATGCGCAGTTCATCTACGACACGATGGTGCTGGAACTCGCACAACGCGAAGGCGCAACGGTGATCAACGATCCGCGCGGGCTGCGCGATGCCAACGAAAAGGTGTTCTCGCTGCACTTCCCGCAATGCTGCCCGCCGACCGCGATCGCGCGCGACGCCGCCGAGCTCAGGCGATTCGTCGCCGAACATGGCGAAGTCGTGCTCAAGCCGCTCGACGGCATGGGCGGACGCAGCATCTTCCGCTCGCGCCACGGCGACCCGAACCTCAACGTGATCCTCGAAACGCTCACCGCCGACGGCCACGCCTTCGCGATCGCGCAGAAGTTCCTGCCCGCCATCGCACAGGGCGACAAGCGCATCCTCCTAATCGACGGCGAACCGGTGCCGTACGCACTCGCGCGCATCCCGCAAGGCGACGACTTCCGCGGCAACCTCGCCGCAGGCGGCAAGGGCGTCGGCGTGCCGCTGTCCGAGCGCGACCGCTGGATCGCCGCCGAAGTCGGGCCCGAACTGGTCCGGCGCGGGATGCGCTTCGTCGGCCTCGACGTGATCGGCGACTGGCTGACCGAAGTCAACGTCACCTCGCCGACCTGCGCGCGCGAGCTGGACGCGCAATTCGGCCTCAACATCGCCGGCATGCTGTTCGACCGCATCGAGGGACGGAGCGCGTGAACCCGGAATCCGCCGGCACCGATCGCCTCGGCGTCACCTTCCTGTTCTCGCTCGTCGCGCACGCCGTGCTGCTGCTCGGCGTCACCTTCACGTACGAGAAGGCCCGGCCGCAGCTTCCGGCGATCGACGTGATCCTCGTGCAGTCTGCCAACCGGGAGAAGGCCGAGAAAGCCGATTTCCTCGCCCAGGCCGCGAACAGCGGCGGCGGCGAGGCGGACGAGGCGCGTCGACCCTCGCAGCCGCTTTCCAGTCCGTTGCCGAAAGCGACCGATGGTGTCGCGCCGGTGCCGATGGAAGACGGCGCGCCGAAGGCGGCGCCGGCGAGCCCGGTCGAGCGACTCACCCAGCGGTCATCGGATTTCACCGTCGTCAGCGCACCGGAAACGCGCGAGGCACCGGAGCCGACGGCGAAGAAGGAACTCGAATCCGAACAGCGGCGCCTCGAGATGGCGCGCCTCGCGCAGGAGATCCAGCGCGAGGCCGAGCAGTACGCCAAGCGTCCCAAGCGCAAGTTCATCTCGGCCAACACCGAGGAATACGAGTTCGCGGCCTACATGCGCGCATGGGTCGCGCGGATCGAGCGCATCGGAAACCTGAACTATCCGGACGAGGCGCGCCGGCGCCAGCTGCACGGCCAGCTCGTGCTCACCGTCGGCATCGACCGGCATGGCCGCGTGAAGAGCATCGACGTGATCCAGTCCAGCGGCCACAAGGTGCTCGACGATGCAGCCGAACGCATCGTGCGGCTGGCCGAGCCGTTCCCGCCGCTGCCGGACACGAAGGAGCGCGTGGACGAGCTCTACATCTCGCGCACGTGGCAGTTCCTCCCGGGCGACATCCTGCGCAACCGCTGAACGTGACCGGCGTGCGGCTCAGGCGAGCGACGCGAGCAGCGCCCGCGCATGGATCGCCATCATCCGCTCCTCGTTCGCCGGCATGACCAGCACGTCGAACGGGCCGAGGAAGGCGAGCTGCCGCAGGATCGCCTCGCGCACCGGCGCGGCATGCTCGCCGATCCCGCCGGTGAACACGATGCCATCCAGCCCGCCGAGCGAAACCGCCATGGCCGCCACGTGCTGGGCGGCCTTGAACGCGTAGTACGCCAACGCGAATGCCGCATCGGGGTCGCTGCTCGCGAGCAGCGCCGCCACGTCGTTCGTGTCGCCGGACAGGCCCTTGAGGCCGGACTCCTCGTACAGCCGCCGCTCGACCTCGTGGATCTCCATGCCGAGGGCGCGGACCATGTACGTGACCACGCCGGGGTCGATCGCGCCGCAGCGCGTGCCCATCGGCAGCCCGTCGAGCGCGGTCATGCCCATCGTCGTGTCGATGCTGCGCCCTTCGCGCAGCGCGCACAGGCTGGACCCGTTGCCGAGATGCGCCAGCACGACGCGCCCCTGCGCCAGACGCGGATGGCGCCCGGCCAGCTCGCGCGCGATCCATTCGAACGACAGCCCGTGGAACCCGTAGCGCCGCAATCCCCGCTCGCGCAGCCCGCGATCGAGCGCGAACACGCGCTGCAGCGGCGCATGACCAGCATGAAAGGCGGTGTCGAAACACGCGATGTCCGGCGCATCGCCGGCGAGGCGATCGGCCGCGGCCAGCCCGGCCAGGTTGAACGGCTGGTGCAGCGGCGCCAGCGGCGCCAGCGCCTCCAGGTCGCGCAGGATCTGCGGCGTCACGATGACCGGGTCGACGTAGCGCTCGCCGCCGTGCACGACGCGATGCACGGTCGCCACGATGCGCCAGTCGCGCCCGAACCTCGCCACCAGATCCAGCACTGCGGCCAGCGCAGGCTCGTGGCCGTCATCGACCAGCGGCTCGTCGATGCGCACGTCGCCATCGACGATCGCCGCGCGCAGCAGCGGCGAGGTTCCGATTCCGGTCACCTTGCCGCGCGCGGGCACGTCCAGCGTGTCCAGCTCGAACACCTGGAACTTCAGGCTCGAGGAACCGGCGTTGAGGACCAGCAGGACGTCGCTCACTTGATCTGCCCGCGCGAACGCGCATCCGCCATCAGCACCGCGATCGCGCAGGAAAGCAGCCGCGCGGCCTCGCCGTCGGCGCGACTGGTCAGGATCACCGGCACACGCGCACCGAGCACGATGCCGGCCGCGTCCGCGCCACCGAGGAAGGTGAGCTGCTTGGCCAGCATGTTGCCGGCCTCGATGTCGGGCACCAGCAGGATGTCGGCCTCGCCCGCTACCGGCGAGACGATGCCCTTCTCCTCTGCCGCCACCGCGCTGATCGCATTGTCGAACGCGAGCGGACCGTCGATCGTGCATCCCGTGATCTGGCCGCGGTCGGCCATCTTGCACAGCGCCGCCGCATCCAGCGTCGCCGGCATCTTCGGGTTGACGGTCTCCACGGCCGCGAGCACCGCGAGCTTCGGCTTGCGGCGCAATCCGAACAGCACGCGCCAGAGATCGGCCGCGTTCTGCGCGATGTCCGCCTTGTCGGTGAGCGTCGGCAGCACGTTGACGGCGGCGTCGGTGATGACGAACGGCTTGGGATAGGTGTCGATGCGCATGACGAACGCGTGCGAGACACGCCGCTGCGTACGCAGCCCGGCATCCGATCGCACGATCGCACCGAGAAGCTCATCCGTGTGCAGCGCACCCTTCATGATCGCGCCGACCTTGCAGGCGGCAGCCAGCGCCGCGGCCCGTTCGGCGGCCGCATGACTGTGTTCGGTGTCGATGACCTGCCAGTTTCCGAGCGCCACGCGCGCCTCCCGCGCGGCGTGCTCGATCTTCGCCGCCGGGCCGATCAGGACGGGCTCGATCAATCCCTGCGCCGCCGCCTGCTCGACCGCTTCCAGCACGTTGTCGCGCACCGGATGCACGACCGCGGTACGCAGCGGCGGCAGGCCGCGACAGCGCCGGAAGATCGCGCCGAACGGGTCGCCGTCCATGCCCGCGCTGCGCGAAACCGCGCCCTTGACGTCGCGCCGCGCCATCAGAGCTGCCGATCCTCGGCGAGGAAGGTGCCGCCGTCGACCTTCAGCGTGCGCCCCTGCGGGCCTTTCGGAACGAACGCGAACCTGCCTTCGTACGCCTTGCCGTCCGCGCGCACGATCTCGAAGCGGTTCTCGCCACTTTCCTTGTCGAGTTCCCGGGCCTCGTCGGGCTCGCCGCCCATCGGCCTGGCGCCCTTCCGGGGCGTGACGCTGCATGTCGATCGCGCGAAATCGGCCGCCCCGAGACGCAGCGCGTTTCCATCCTCGAAACCGTCGCAGGCGATCGCCAGGCGGTCGACTCGCGTCTTCGGGGGCTGCCAGTCCGACGCGCCCTTCGTCGACGCGCCGAGCGGGAACGCACCGCCGCCGGCAGGCACCGGCACGATCTCCGCATCCCCGCTCTCGAACACGGTGCCGCCGATCCGCGCGACGAACGATCGCGGCACATCGGCCTGCGCGACAGGCACCAGCAGCGCGAGTGCCGCGAGAATCGGACGCAAGGCTCGGGAACGCATGTAAGACTCCGCTCCGGAAAGCACCAGTATCGCCGATCATGCGCGGCGCGCACCGCCCGGCCGCTACGCGGGTTCAGCGATCGCGCACCGGCCGTCCCGTACAATTGCGCCATGGCCGAATCGACCCTGCTCGCCAACCACCTGCTGATCGCGATGCCGAACCTGCGCGACCCGAGTTTCGCACGCGGCGTCGCGTTCCTGTGCCAGCACGGCGAGGACGGCGCGATGGGCATCCTGGTCAATCGCCTTTCCGAGTACCGCCTCGGCGACGTGCTGGCGCAGATGAACATGCACACCGAGCTTCAGGACGTGATCGATGCGCCGGTGCTGATCGGCGGGCCGGTCCAGCCCGAACGAGGCTTCGTGCTGCATACGCCCGGCGGCGAATGGGAATCCTCGTTCCGCATCTCGGACTCGATCAGCGTGACCACCTCGCGCGACATCCTGCTCGCGATCGCGGCCGGCAACGGTCCGCGCCGCGCCGTGGTCGCGCTCGGCTATGCCGGCTGGAGTCCCGGCCAGCTCGAACAGGAACTGTGCGACAACCACTGGCTGACCGCGCCGGCGGACGAGCAGGTGCTGTTCGACACGCCGCTGGATCAACGCTGGGAGGCGGCGGCCGGTCTCGTCGGCGTCAACCTCGCGAGCCTGACCAGCTATGCCGGCCACGCGTGACCCGGCGCACGCCGACGGCGACTGCGCGCTCGGGTTCGATTTCGGCACGCGCCTCGTCGGCGTCGCGGTCGGCAACCGCATCACGGGCAGTGCGAGTGCTCTGACCAGCATCGCGAACGGCGACTGGCCGCGCTTCGATGCGCTGATCGCGGGGTGGCGGCCGGCGCGGCTGATCGTCGGCTTGCCGCTCGCGCTCGACGGCGGGGAGCAGGCGGCGTCGCGCGGCGCCCGCGCATTCGCCGCCGCCCTGGAAAACCGCTACGGCCTCGTCGTCGAACTGGTCGACGAGCGCTACAGCTCGGCCGAGGCCGCGCGACGCTTCGCCGCACGGCGGGCGACCGGCGGCGCGCGCCGCAAGGACGCCCACGCCATCGATGCGCTGGCCGCCGCGGTTATCCTTGAGGACTGGCTCGCGCGCACGCCGCGGCGGGACACCTGAGGAAATCCGCCATGTCCGACCTGCCGGCCGCCGACCACCGCCTGCGACACCTGCTCGGCCTCGACGAACTGGATCGCGCGAGCGTGACCGCGCTGCTCGACAGCGCCGCGTCGCTGCGCGCGGCCTGGCGGACAAACGGCGCGGTGCCGCCGCTGCTGGCCGGCCGCACCGTCGTGAACCTTTTCTTCGAGCCGTCCACGCGCACCCGCACGAGCTTCGAACTGGCCGCGCGCCGTCTCGGCGCGCACGTCGTCAACTTCGACATCGCGTCCTCGTCCACGACCAAGGGCGAGACGCTGGAGGACACGCTCGCGACCCTCGAGGCGATGGACGCGGATGCATTCATCGTCCGCCACCGCGAGAACGGCACGCCGCATCGCCTGGCGGCGCATGCGCGCCGCGCCGCGGTACTGAACGCCGGCGACGGCAACCGCGCACACCCGACGCAGGGCCTGCTCGACCTGCTCACCCTGCGCGACCGCAAGGGGCGCATCGACGGTCTGGATGTGACGATCTGCGGCGACATCCGCCACTCGCGCGTCGCACGCTCCGACGTGCACGGCCTGCGCGCGATGGGCGTCGGCCGCATCCGCCTCTGCGGACCGGCCGCACTGCTGCCGGACCGGGACGAGTTCCCGGACTGCGAGATCGGCGAGGACTTCGATGCTGCCGTCGCCGGAGCCGACGCCGTGATCATGCTGCGCATTCAGAAGGAACGGATCGACTCGCTCTCCGGCCTCGACGAGACGCGCTACTTCGAACAGTACGGCCTCGACGCGCGCCGGCTCGCGCGCGCCGCGCACGGCGCCGCGGTGCTGCATCCGGGACCGATGAACCGCGGCATCGAGATCGCGTCCGACGTGGCCGACGGCCCGCAGTCCGCCGTGCTGGAGCAGGTTGCCAACGGGGTGTTCGTGCGCATGGCCGCACTCGCGGCGCTGGTTCCGTCCGCCTGAGCCGGAACGTCGCCGCTGCTAGACTTCGCCCGTCCATATCCCGGGAACACACCATGCGCAACCATCTCCTTCGCGGTGCCGCGGCGCGCGGCGCCCTGCTGACGCTCGCACTCGCCGTGGCGGGCTGCGGCAGCAAGAGCGTCGACGACAATGCGCCGCTCGCCTATGTGCCGGCCGACACGCCGTGGCTGTTCGCCAACGTCGAACCGCTGCCGGAAGCTACGCGCGATCAGTTCGCGCGCCAGACCAAGGCGCTGTGGCCGATCGTGATCGGCATCTTCGACAGCGCGGTTGCCGATCTGGACAGGACCGCGGCCACGCGCAGCGCGGACGATGCGGACCACGACGACGATCTCGATGAGGACGATGCCGACGCCGCCACCGACGCGGCGGCATCGACCGCGAAGGAGAATGCCGCAATCGCGGCGCGCACGCTGCGCGCGGTGCTCGACGAAATCCGCACCCGCGACACTCCCGAAAAATGGGAGGAACTCGGCGTTCGCCGGGATGCGCACATCGCGCTCTACGGCGTGGGCGTCCTGCCGGTACTGCGCATGGAACTCGGCGACGCCGAGGCGTTCCGCACGCTCGTCGCGCGCATCGAGAGGAAGGTCGACTCGCAACTGAAGGTCGAACGCATCGGCGATGCCGAAGCCTGGACGTTCGGTGGCGAGCACGCGCGCGGCGTGATGGCCGTGCAAGGCAACCATCTCGTGCTGACCCTGCTCCCGGCGGATGCCGACGAGGCATTGCAACGTCGCGTGCTCGGCCAGGACCGTCCGGAGGAGTCCGCCGCCGAAGCGCTCGTCGCGTTCAACAAGGCGCGCGGCTACCTGCCCTACGGCAGCGGCTGGATCGACATCCGCCGCATGGTCGCCCTGGTGCCGGACGACCCGGGCTTCGCCGCGCTGCGCAAGGCCGCTGGCCGGGACATGCCGACCATCGACGCGACCTGTCGCGAGGAAGTTGCCGGCATGGCGGCCAAGGTGCCGATGTTCGCGTTCGGCTACACCGAACTGGACACGCATCGGATGACGATGCATGCCCGCGTCGACCTCGCCCCCGCACTGGCGCAATCGCTTCTGGCGATCAAGCCGCGCACGCCGGCTGGAGTCTCGAAGGATGCGCTGGTCGACTTCGGCATCGCGGTTCCCGTGCTCGGCATCCGCGATTTCCTGGTCGCGCAAGCCGATGCCGTCGCGGCCGCACCGTTCCGGTGCGCCGAGCTGACCGGCCTCAACGACTCGTTCGCGCAGATGAAGGCGAAAATCTCCGGCATGGTCCCGCCACCGGCCGCGAACTTCACCGGACTGCGCATCGCCGCCACGCGCTTCGCGTGGCCGGAAGGCGCCGCGAAGCCGGACTTCGCCGGCCAACTGCTGGTCGCGAGCGACAGCCCCGCGCTGCTGGCCGGCCTCGCGCAGATGGCGATCCCGGCGCTGCAGCAGACGGTGCTCAAGCCGGACGGAGTGCCGATCACGCTGCCGGCCACGATATTGCCGGCGGACTGGAGCGACGTGCCGGTGCAGGTCGCGATGGGCGACAAGTCACTGGCGCTGGCGGTCGGAAACGACGCGACGGCGACGCTGCCGGCGCTGGTCAAGGCGGAACCCTCTGCCGAAGGCGTGCTCGTCGATGCGACCTACAGCGGCCGCATCTACGATGCCTTCGGCAAGGCATTCGACCGTTTCGGCGCACTGCTGCCGGCCGAGCAGGCCGCGCAGATGAAGGCGCAGCGCGACCTCTACGCGATGTACGCGCAGTGGTTCAAGCGCTTCGACCTGCGCGTCGCGCTGGCGCCGGAAGGCATCGACTTCGTCGAGACCGTCGAACTCGCGAACCCGTGACGGCCCGTGCGGCCACGCCACGGGGCGCGGTCGTCACGGCTCCAGCAGGAGATCCAGCTGCAGCCGGTCGCCGAGGCCGGCTGCGGCATTGGCTTCGCGCCATGCGCGCATCACCTCCTCGGGCGCGGAAAGACGCGAGCGACGCCCGTCCCGGTGCAGCACGGTTACGGCCGGATACAGACGCCGCAGCCATTGCAGGTAGTCGATCGGCCGTTCGCCGGCGGCGCGCTCGATCGCCCACGGATGGAACTCGCTGACCAGTACCGGCCGCAGCCGTTCCAGCGTGCGCCCGAGCCCGCGCAGCGCGGGCGGCTCCATGCCGGCAATGTCGATCTTCACCAGGTCCAGACGCTCCGCGCCCTCGAACAGCGTGTCCAGCGCAAGCGAAGGCACGCGCTCGAACCTGCCTCGCGCCTCGCGAAGCAGTTCGCCCGCGGCATCCGGCACCACGCCGTTGGACGAGTCGGGATGCGTGCGCAGCACCTGCTCGCCGGCCGCCTCCGCCGCGGCCGCGGCGATCACTTCCACCTGACCGAAGCCGTTCTCCTGCGCCGCGCGCGCCAGCAGCACGCGGTTGCGCGCAAGCGGCTCGATCGCGACCACGCGGCCGGCCGGGCCGACCCGCGATGCGGCCAGCAGCGCGAAGCAGCCGATGTTGGCGCCGATGTCCAGCACGACGTTGCCGGGATGCAGGTGCTCGCGCAGTGCCCGCTCGACGTGCGGCTCGTGCGGCCGGCCCGCGATCAGCGGCGCGCCGATGTGCCGATCGAGCGGATCGGCATACAGCACGTAGCCGTCGCGCGACACGCGGCACGGTGCGGCCTCGTCGCTGACCACGGTCCAGCGCCGGCCACGCCATCCGGCCCCGGCCGAACCGTCGTCGCGAGCCTCGACCAGTCGCAGGTGCGGGTTCGCATCCAGCCGCTCGGCGAGGAGCCTCTCCGGCAGCGCGTGCATCTCGAACACGTCGCGACGGCGCCACGCGACGCGACGCAGCGGGTTCAGCCAGCGATTCGACGCAAGGCCGAAGATCCGCCCGCGCAAGCTGTCGTCGGCGCCGTCGACGAACTGGAACATGGCCACGCCGCCCGGCGCGAGCACGCGGAAGAACTCGTCGACGTAACCGAGCGCGAGCGCGGTCGGGATGTGCTGCAGCGTGATGTGCGAGAACACGAGATCCACGCTGCGATCGGCGATGCCCTCGATGCGCGGCGATTCGTTCACGCGGAACTCGGCGCGCCCGACATCGGCATTGAGCCAGCGCGCGGCGTCGATCATCGTGGCGGACACGTCGATGCCGACGACATGCTCGAAATGCTCGGCCAGGGCGCGCGTGAGCCGACCGGCGCCACAGCCGAAGTCCAGCGCCAGCGTGGATGCATGCGGCAAGCCGAACTGCGCGAGCCACGCGACCTGCGCACCGATCTCGACACGCCCGGTGGCGAGGAATTCGTCCGCGTTCCAGCGCCGGCCACGCTTGTCGGCATGCGAAAGCACCGCCCACAGCGGATCGTCCTGGCCGAGCTTCCGCCAGACATCGCGCAAACGCTCGAGTTCGGTCATCCGCGGTCGGCCATCCGTTCGCCGACAGGCTTCGCGGACGCCGGGGGCCCCACCCTGCCGCGTACCCGCCGCATGCCCGCGCGCCGGGCCGCCGTCACCAGCGGCGATCCGCCGTTTCCTCGACTTCGACGCCATCCAGGCCCGCCGACAGCGTATGCGCATCGCCGCCCTGCGCGAGCTTGATCTTCAGGCGCACCTCGTTGGCCGAGTCGGCATGGCGCAGTGCATCCTCGTAGGTGATCTCGCCGGCCTGGTACAGCTCGAACAGGCTCTGGTCGAAGGTCTTCATGCCGAGGTTGGTGGATTCCTTCATCACGTCCTTGAGCTTGTGGATCTCACCCTGGCGGATGTAGTCCTGCACCAATGGCGTGCCGAGAAGCACCTCCATCGCGACGCGTCGCGCCTTGCCGTCCGGCGTCGGGATCAGCTGCTGCGCGACGACGCCCTTGAGGTTCAGCGAAAGATCCATGAACAACTGCTCGCGCCGATCCTCGGAAAAGAAGTGGATGATGCGGTCCATCGCCTGATTGGCGTTGTTCGCATGCAGCGTGCAAAGGCACAGGTGACCGGTTTCGGAGAAGTTGATCGCGTGCTCCATCGTCTCGCGCGTGCGCACCTCGCCGATCATGATGACGTCGGGCGCCTGACGCAGCGTGTTCTTCAGCGCGTTCTCCCACGAATCGGTATCGATGCCGAGCTCGCGCTGGGTGACGATGCAGCCCTCGTGCTTGTGCACGTATTCGATCGGGTCCTCGATCGTGATGATGTGGCCGGTGGAGTTCTGGTTGCGGTAGCCGATCATCGCGGCGAGCGACGTCGACTTGCCGGTGCCGGTCGCGCCGACGAAGATGATGATGCCGCGCTTGGTCATCGCCAGCTGCTTGATGATCGGCGGCAGGCTCAGTTCCTCGATCGTCGGGATCTTGGTCTCGATCCGGCGCAGCACCATGCCGACGCAGTTGCGCTGGTAGAAGCAGGAAACGCGGAACCGGCCGACGCCGGTCACGCTGATCGCGAACTGGCATTCGTGCGTCTTCTCGAACTCCTCGCGCTGCGCCGGCGTCATCACGTTGAGCACCATGTCGCGCGACTGCTGCGGGGTCAGCGCGTTCTGCGTGATCGGCGAGATGCGGCCATTGACCTTCATCGACGGCGCGACGCCGGCCGTGATGAACAGATCCGACGCCTTCTTGTGCGTCATCAGCTTGAGATACGAGGTGAAGTCGACGCTGCTGCTCATGGCGATGTCCCCGCTCGGTTTCCGACCGATACCCGGCGCATCTTACACCGCTGCTCGCGATCCGCCGCGCGTGCCGTGCGGACCCGCCGCATCCCGGTGGTAACGCCCGCGCAGGCGCAGGAACGGCAGCTCGACGTAGCGGTAGGTCAGGGTCGAAACCGCCAGCGTGACGGGCAATGCGAATGACAGGGTGTTGAGCAGTGCATCCGGCACCGGCCGCCCGCTGAACGCGACCGGCAGGGCGTACTCCACCATCGTCCAGATCACGATGAAGTGGATCAGGTACACCGAGTACGAAACCTCGCCGATCCGCGCGAGCACCCGCGACCAGGCACCCTCGGCCGCATTCGCGGCGGCCACGTAACCGATCAGGAACGCGGCCCAGAGCATCCCCTCCAGCGCAGGCCAGGCGAGCTTCCATGGCGCCGCGGACGGCCAGCCGCCGGCCGCGTTGAACGCCCACAGCGCAAGCACGACGAGCACCAGCGCACCGGCCGCGAGCAGCGCCCCGCGGCCACGCGAAAGCGGCCAGCGGCGGAACGCCCACGCCGCCCACATGCCGATCAGGAACTGGTCCAGGCGCCCGAGGATGGTCATGTAGCCGATGTCGCGCGCATTGCCCCCTGCCAGCACGGCGAACACGCGCATCAACAGCAGCATCGCCAGCATGCCGACGAGGATCCGCGTCCAGCCGTTCTTCATCACCGCCAGCAGCAGGGGGAAGATCACGTAGAACTGCCACTCGATCGCGATCGTCCACAGCATGCTGGTGAAAGGCGGTGCCACCATCGCGCCCGGCAGATTGGCCAGTCCGCCGATCGTCTGCAGGAAGGCGGCCAGCGAGAACGGCTGCGCAACCGTCGCACCCGCGAACACGAGCAGCAGGAACAGCGGGTATGTCCGCAACAGGCGGTTGCGAACGAAGCCGCGCCACTCCAGCGGCGCATCCAGCGCGCCGAAGGTGAGGATGAAGCCGGAAAGCACCATGAACAGCGCGACCGCCGTGTGACCCTCGGCGAGCGCGGCCAGCAGCGGATCGGACGGCCGCAGCCAGTGATCGATGCCGAACGGCGCGTGGAAGCGCAGGTGGTACGCGAACACGTGCAGGCCGTGATAGACGACGATCAGCACCGCCGCGAACGCGCGCAGGTGATCGACCGCCGGCATGTAACGGATGTTCGGGCTGCGCATGTGCGATCGTGTCCTTCCCCTCGCGGACTATAGTGCGGACCATGCGGGCGGGCACCCGACCCCGCTCATGCGCGCCTGCGGAAATATCCCCAGGCGGCGGCGATCAGGATCAGCGGCGGCGCCAGGTTGGCCAGCGCCGGGTGCAGGCCGTACACGATGCCGAGGTTCACCACCGATCGCTGCATCAGGAAGAAGCCGATCGCCAGCACGATGCCGATGAACAGCCGGCGCGACAGCCCGCCGCTGCGCAACGCGCCGAATGCGAACGGCATCGCGCAGAGTGCGAGCACCAGTACGGTCAGCGGATGGAACATGCGTTCCCAGTACTCGCGCTGATAGGCCGAGAAATCCTGCTGGTTGCGGCCAAGGATGCGGATGTTGCGCGAAAGGTCGCGCAGGCTCATGTACTTGGGCTGGAGGATGCTGTCGGCAAGCAGGTGCGGGTCGAGCCCGGACCGCCAGCCACGCTTCTCCGATTCGACGCTGACGGCGAAATCGGCGCCGAACTCGGTGCGCCGCACGTCCTCCAGCGCCCAGCCGTCCGCGCCATGCCTCGCCTGCTTCGCGACGGAAAGCGCTAGCAGCCTCCCATCATCGTCGAACTCGAACACGCGCACGTCGGCCAGATCCACGTCGGCCCCCGCGCCGCGGCTGCGGCCATTGCGCGCGCCGATCACGCTCCGGCCATCGCGCGCCCAGATCATGCCTCCGCTGCCGAGCGCCACGTCTTTCGACTTCGCCGCGAGCTGCAGCGCCTGCGCGCGCCGCTCGCCCCACGGCCCGAGCGTTTCGCCCAGCACCACGACGGCGGCCGTCAGCACCGCCAGGCAGAGCACCACCGATGCACAGATGCGCAGGCGCGACATGCCGGCCGCCCGAAGCGCGGTCAGCTCGCCGGTTCCCGCCAGCGCGCCAAGCCCCAGCAGACCGCCGATCAGCGCCGCGAAACCGAACATCTCGTGGAATCGCCGCGGCAGCGTCAACAACACGTAGGTGACGGCCTTGGCCATCGTGTAGTTGCCACCGATCCCGTCGAGCTCCGAGACGAAGATGCGGAATGCATCAAGCGCGACCAGCACCACCCACACCAGCAGCACCGAGGCGAGCACCGACTTCGCGACCAGCCTGTCGACCCGCAACACCCTCGGTCGCAGCGCCGCCCGTGCGGAGGCGCCGGTCACGTCGCGCCCTCCGCCGCCTGCCGGCGGCGCGGCAGACGATGCTCGCGCCAGAGCATCCAGGCCGCGAGCAGCAGCGCCGGCACGTGGATCCACCACAGCCCGAGCGCGCCGAAGCGATCCTGCGCAATCCATGCGCGCCCGATCAGCAACAGGTTGTAGTAGGCCAGCCATGCGAGCAGCGCGAGCAGCAGGCGCGCGTAGCGTGGTTCGCGCGGATTCGATCGCGCCAGCGGCAATGCGAGGAGCCCGAGCACGATCGCCGCCACCGGTGCGGCGAGCCGCCAGTCGAGCTCGGCACGCACCCCTGGCTCGTCCGCGCCGCGCAGCAATGCCAGCGTCGGCGCAGCGCGAAGCTCATCCTCCGCGCTGCGACCGACCACGCTGTCGGGCAGGCGGATGTCGTTGCGCGCGAAGCGCATCAAGCGGAAGTCGTCGTGCCCGAAGCGGCCTTCGACGCGGAATCCGTCCTGCAGCGCGATGTAGCGACCCTCGCCGTCGGCATCGTGATAGAGGAAGCCATGCGTCGCGGTGATCACGTCGATGCGCCGCTCGCCGGTTTCCGGATCGACGCGCTCGCTCTCGATGAACATGCGCGCGAAGCGCGTGCCGTCATCCGACATCTCGCCGACATAGAGCACGCCCTCGCGCCCCGGAAGGTCGACGAAGCGCCCCGGCTCCAGGCCGGCCACGATCAGCGAGCGATTGGCCTCCTCCAGCTTGTGCTGGCCGAGCCGGTCCGCCGCCGGCGCGAGCCAGAACGCGATCAGCGCGAGCAGCGCCGCCGCCGGAAGCAGGAAGGCGAGCAGCGGGCGCAGCAACCCGCCCGGACCGATGCCGGCCGAGCGCAGAACCGCCATCTCGCTCTCGCGCCAGAGCCGCCCGCAGGCAAGCAGCACGCCGATCAGCACGGCCAGCGGCATCAGGATCGTGAGCGCGGCGACCGAGCGCAGGCCGAGCAGCGTGAACAGCAGCTCGGCCGGGATGCGCCCGCGCGCGATCTTGGTCATCAGATCGGCAAACGTACCGCCGACCAGCACCAGCACCAGCACGACCACGGCGGCAAGGAACGCGAGCGCGATCTCGCCGAACAGGTAACGGTCGACGATGCGCGGCCGCCAGAACCTGCGCGACGGCGACGAAGGCGGAGTTTCGCTTACAATTGCGGGCTTCATGCGCGTGGCGGAGCCGCCGCGGCGGTGCTGGCCGCGACGCGGAGCCGGCCGGTGGGTTCCGAACGACGACGGCGCAGTGTACCGCGACCGGCGCGCCGCTCCCGCCCGCCCCGAGGCGACGCGCGCCGCCCGCCTTCACGCAACCCGAATCCATCCCTTGCCCCCTATCGTGCCGCCTTCCATGACATTGAGCTTCTCGACCACCACCCTGGCGCCCGCGGGCGTTTCCACCGGCTGCCTCGTCGTCGGCATCCACGATGACCGCTCGATGCCCGAAGCGACCGCCGCGGTCGATGCCGCGTCCGGCGGCGCGCTCCGCGCGCTGGCCGAGCGCGGCGACCTGAACGGCAAGCGCGGCGCGACGACGATGCTGTTCGGTCTCGCCGGCGTCGCCGCGGATCGAGTGCTGGTCGTGGGCCTCGGCGATCGGCGCGCGTTCGACGCGGCCGCATTCCACCGTGTCTGCGGCGATGCCGCGCGCGCGCTGCGCAACGCACCGGCGAGCGATGCGCTGTCGACCCTCGTCACGCTCGACGTGACCGGCCACGACGAGGCCTGGAAGCTGCGCGCCGCGGCGATCGCCGCCGATGCGCAGGCCTACCGCTACACGGCGACCTTCAAGCCGAAGGACGGCCCGAAGAAGCCCGAACTGGAATCGATCGCCTTCCTCGTGCGCGATGCGGGCACCGCCACGCGCGCGCTGGCGGAGGCGACCGCGATCGCCAACGGCGTGCGCTTCGCGAAGGAGCTCGGCAACCTGCCGCCGAACATCTGCAACCCCGCGTACGTCGCGCAGCAGGCACGCACGATTGCCGAATCGCATGACGGCGTGACGATCGAGGTGCTCGAGCGCGAGGACATGGCCAGGCTCGGCATGGGCTCGCTGCTCGGCGTCGCGCAGGGCTCGTCCAACCCGCCGAAGCTGATCGTGCTGCAATGGCGCGGTGGCGGCGACGCGCGCCCGCACGCGCTGGTCGGCAAGGGCATCACGTTCGACACCGGCGGCATCTCGATCAAGCCCGGCGCCGGCATGGACGAGATGAAGTTCGACATGTGCGGCGCGGCCGGCGTGCTCGGCGCGTTCCTCGCCGCGGTGGAACTGAAGCTGCCGATCAACCTCGTCTGCATCGTGCCCGCGGTCGAGAACATGCCCGACGGCAACGCCTACCGGCCCGGCGACGTGCTGACCAGCCTTTCCGGCCTGACCATCGAGGTGCTGAACACCGACGCCGAGGGGCGGCTGATCCTGTGCGATGCGCTGACCTACGCGCAGCGCTTCGACCCGGAAGTGATCATCGACGCAGCCACGCTGACCGGCGCCTGCGTGGTCGCGCTCGGCAAGCACGCTTCCGGGCTGATGACCAAGGACGACGACCTGGCGGACCAGCTGATCGCGGCCGGCACGCGCACCCACGACCGTGCGTGGCGTCTGCCGCTGTGGGACGACTACCAGTCCCTGCTCGAGTCGGGCTTCGCGGATGTTGCCAACATCGGCGGCAAGTACGCCGGCGCGATCACCGCGGGCTGCTTCCTGTCGCGCTTCGTCGGCAACGCGCGCTGGGCGCACCTGGACGTCGCCGGCACGGCATGGGACGAAGGCCGCAAGGGCATGGCCACCGGGCGCCCGGTGCCGCTGCTCGTGCAGTACCTGATCGATCGAAGCGCGTGAACACGCCGGCCCCCGACTTCCGCGCACGCAAGCAGGCGACGCTGATCGCGATGGTCGGCGCGTCGGTCGCGCTCGGCATCGCCGACGTCGCGATCGGCGTGCAGACGGCCGACCCGCAGATCCGCCTCGGCTTCACGTTGATCGGCAACGTCGTGCTGCTGCTGATCGGCTTCCACTGGCTGCGCCTCGATGCGGCCGAACTCGACATCCGCCGCCCGACGTGGCTCAACATCGGAATCGCCGCGCTGGCAGCGGTGTTCGTGCCCTACTACCTCTACAAGACGCGCCCGGAAGGGCGGCGTGCGCAGGCCATCTTCGGCTTCATCGGCCTGGTGGTCGCCTGCATGTTCGCCTCCGCACTCGGCGCGATGCTGATGGCGGGGCTTTCCGGCACCGCGCCGGGGACGGTCTGACACCGTGCCGCGCGCCGACTTCTACCTGATCGACAAGCCGCGCTTCCGCAACGAACCGCTGCTGCTGGTCTGCGAGCTCGCGCGCAAAGCCTTCGCCAGCGAACAGCCGACGCTGATCCTCGCGCGATCGCAGGCGCAGGCCGAGGCGATCGACGAAGCGCTCTGGTCGTTCGACGAGGCGGCATTCGTCCCGCACCAGATCGCTGGCGACGAGGACGACGCGATCACGCCGGTGCTCATCGTCCCGCCCGGCGTCGCGACGCCGGACCGCGCGCTGGTCATCAACCTGCGCGACGAGTGTGCTCCGGGCCTGTTCGAGCGCGTGCTCGAAGTGGTGCCCGCCGACGAGGCCGACCGCGCCGGCTCGCGCGAACGCTGGAAAACCTACCGGGCCGCTGGCTTCGAGGTGCGCAAGCACGACATGTAGCCGGCCGCCGCCGGGCGCGGACCTTGCGCCACGGGACGACGTGCCGTTGCGGACGATCCGCATGCGCACCGGCCCGATCGAAGCAGCCGCGTGAAGGAAGGCCCCGCCCTGCACCGCCACGTCGCACGCGATCGCGTCGCCGGAAGGGAACATGCCGGACCGCGTGCGCGGCGGCTCCGGTGATGCACGCACGCCATGCCGGTGCCGCGACCTGCGCTTGCTAGAATAGCCGGTTCCTTCCCCGACGAGAGCCGGCGGCCATGCGGACCGCCGAACGCGCATGGAAAAGAGTTTCGAACCCGGATCGATCGAAGCGAAGTGGTATGCGGAATGGGAGCGCCTCGGCTGCTTCCGGCCATCCGGCGAGGGCACGCCGTACAGCATCCTGCTGCCGCCGCCGAACGTGACCGGCACGCTGCACATGGGCCATGCGTTCCAGCAGACGATCATGGACACGCTGATCCGCTACCACCGCATGCGCGGCTTCCGCACGCTGTGGCAGGGAGGCACGGATCATGCCGGCATCGCGACGCAGAAGATCGTCGAGAACCAGCTCGCCGCCGAAGGCGCGACCCGCCACGATCTGGGCCGCGAGGCATTCGTCGAGCGCGTCTGGCAGTGGAAGGAGGAATCCGGCTCGACGATCACGCGCCAGATGCGCCGCCTCGGCGCCTGCGTGGACTGGTCGCGCGAGCGCTTCACGATGGACGAGGGACTTTCCGCCACGGTGCGCCGCGTGTTCGTCGAGTGGTACCGGGCCGGCCTGCTCTACCGCGGCCGCCGCCTGGTGAACTGGGACCCTGTGCTGATGACGGCGGTTTCGGACCTCGAAGTCGACAGCCAGGAAAGAAACGGATCGCTCTGGTCGATCCGCTACCCGGCCGCGGACGGCGGCGAAGGCATCGTGGTCGCGACCACGCGCCCGGAGACGATGCTCGGCGACGTAGCGGTGGCCGTGCACCCGAACGACGAGCGCTACGCGCACCTCGTCGGCAGGACGCTGAAGCTGCCGCTGACCGACCGCGAGATCCCGGTCATCGCCGACGACTACGTCGAGCGCGAGTTCGGCACCGGCGCGGTCAAGATCACGCCTGCGCACGATTTCAACGACTGGCAGATCGGCCAGCGCCACGGGCTCGCGCCGATCACCGTGCTCACGCTGGATGCCAAGGTCAGCGATGCGGCACCGGAACGGTACCGCGGCCTCGACCGCTTCGAGGCGCGCAAGCGCATCCTCGCCGACCTCGAGGCCGATGGTTTGCTGGTCGAGACGAAGGCCCACAAGCTGCAGGTGCCGGTCAGCCAGCGCACCGACGCGGTGATCGAGCCGATGCTGACCGACCAGTGGTTCCTCGACCTGACCAGCGACACGCGCGTGGACGGCAAGCCCGGCCCGGGCGGACGCAAGGCGATCACCGAGCCCGCGCTCGCGGCGGTGCGCGACGGTGAAATCCGGTTCGTGCCGGAGAACTGGAGCAGCACCTACAACCAGTGGCTGGAGAACATCCAGGACTGGTGCGTCAGCCGCCAGCTCTGGTGGGGCCACCGCATCCCGGCGTGGTACGACGAGGCCGGCAACATCTTCGTGGGCGAGGACGAGGCCGATGCGATCGCGCACGCCGACATGCAGCCGGTCGGCGCGCTGCGCCGCGACGAGGACGTGCTCGATACCTGGTTCTCCTCCGCGCTGTGGCCGTTCTCGACGCTCGGCTGGCCCAACGACGGCGATACCGTGGACAACGGCCGCGTCGTTGCGAACTGGAGCCGCGACCAGGCCTTCCTGCCGAGCGCGGTACTGGTGACCGGCTTCGACATCATCTTCTTCTGGGTCGCGCGCATGGTGATGGCCACCTTGTACTTCACCGGCAAGGTGCCGTTCCGCGAGGTCTACATCAACGCGATCGTGCGCGATGCGGAAGGGCAGAAGATGTCCAAGTCCAAGGGCAACACGATCGATCCGCTGGATCTGATCGACGGCATCGCGCTCGAACCGCTGGTGAAGAAGTCAACCGCCTCCCTGCTGATTCCGCAGGTCCGCGAGAAGGTGGAGAAGCGCATCCGCAAGGATTACCCGAAGGGCATCGCGGCCGTCGGCACCGACGCGCTGCGCTTCACCTTCGCCGCGCTGGCGACCTACGGCCGCACGATCAACTTCGATCTCGGCCGGGCCGAGGGCTACAAGGCGTTCTGCAACAAGTTGTGGAACGCCGCGCGATTCGTGCTGATGAACACCGAAGGCGGCACGATCGCGGACGCGGCGACGGCACCCGCGACCGAGGCCGAACGCTGGATCCGCACGCGCCTCGGCGAGACGCTGGCGGAGGTCGACGCGCAGATGACGCTGTACCGCTTCGATCTCGTCGCACAGGCGTTGTACGAGTTCGTATGGAACGAGTACTGCGACTGGTTCGTCGAGTTGGCCAAGCCCGCGCTCGGCGGCAGCGACGAAGCGGCGGCGGCCTCCACGCGCCGGACGCTGCTCGTCGTGCTGGAAGCGGTGCTGCGCGCGCTGCACCCGATCATTCCGTTCGTCACGGAGGAAATCTGGCACGAAGTCGCGCCCCGCATCGGCATCGGGGGCGAAAGCGTACTGCTGCGGCCGTATCCGCTCGCCGCGGAGTTCGCCGCCGACGCCGACGCCAGCGCGCAGATCGAATGGCTCAAGGCCGTGCTGACCCAGATCCGCCGCATCCGCAGCGAAATGAACATCGCGCCGGGCAAGCCGATTCCGCTGCTGTTCGCCGGTGGCGACGATGCCGATCGCGCGCGCACCGTGAAGTTCGGCGCGCAGATCGCGTTCCTCGCTCGCGCCGAATCGCAGCGCTGGCTCGATGCGGGCGAAGCCGAGCCACCCGCCGCAGCCGGCGTGGTCGGCGAACTTCGCCTGCTGATCCCGCTCGCCGGCCTGATCGACATCGACGCGGAAATCGCGCGGCTTGGCCGGGAGATCGCGCGCCTCGAGGCAGAGGCGGCGAAGTCGCAGGCCAAGCTCGCCAACTTCGGCGAGAAGACGCCGCCGCACGTGGTCGAGCAGGAGCGGCAGCGCATCGCCGACTTCACGCAGTCACTGGCGGCATTGCGCGCGCAGCATGCGCGGCTCGCTGCGGCCTGACGCCGCTCGCCGCCGGAGGCTCAGCCCTCCTGCGGCAGCAGTTCCATCGCCATCACCAGCGCGTCCTCGCGCCCGCGGCCGGCCGGATAGTAGTTCGGACGACGGCCGAACTCGTTGAAGCCTACCGACTCGTACAGCGCGATCGCGCGCGGGTTGGACGGGCGCACTTCGAGGTAGACGCGGCCGGCGCGATGCCAGCGCGCGAGATCGACGAGGCGGTTGATGATGCGCCGGCCCAGTCCATGTCCGTGCAGGGCCGGCGTGACGCAGACGTTGAGCACGTGCGCCTCGCCGGCGGCGGCCGACAGGACGCCGTAGCCGAGAATCGCGCGGCCGTCGTCCAGCACGACGCACTCGTAGCCGGCACGCAGGCAGTCGGCGAAGATGCCGCGACTCCACGGGAACGGATAGGCCGACGCCTCGATCGCGTGGACCGCATCGAGATCGTCCATCCGCATGCGGCGGAACTCGGCACTGGAAGGCTTGAGGATCGCGACCACGGTCATCGCATCATGCGGGCCCGGGCGCATCTTGCCACGACCGCGCGTCGTGCAGCACACGCCGGGCGGAGCCTAGCCGCCGTTCGTCCGGGCCAGCCGCCGCAGTTCGCTCCAAAGCGCGCGACGTGCCGCCGAATCGCCTGCGAGCGCTTCCGGCGACGGCGCGGCGATCCACGTGATCGCCTGCTGGCGTTGCGCCGGAAGGCGTGCGCCGGCGGTCCGCACGCACGCATCGCCGAACGCCACCAGCACATCGGCAGTCTCGACTTCGGGATCGGTCGGCGCGCACGCCCGCGCGGCGACGCGCAGCCACGCGAGACTGCGCGACACGTCCGCGATCAGCCTCGACCGCGCATCCTCGACCAGCAGCAGCGCGCGCACCGACGCGGACGCCGCAACATCACGCGCCTCGTCGTCGGGTGATGCGATCGCATCGGCAGCCGCCGCGGCATCGGCGCACGGCGGACGGCCGCGACGCAGCCGGTAGGCCTCGATGCCCATTGCCTCAAGCCGGCGCAGGCTCGCGTCATCGCGCATGCGCGACTCCCGCTTTGCGCAGGTCCGCATGGAACGCCACGAACACGCGGTCCAGCGCGGTGCCGAAGGCCGTAACCGTCGCCGCCAGCGAGCCATCGCCCGCCGCCACGTCCTCGCGATAGTACTCGTCGACCAGCGGTGCGCCGTCCGGCGCGTCCGCGCGCAGCTTCAGCGCCACCGCGGCGTGCCATCCGGCACCGGCCGGGACGCGATCCAGACGCAGGATGATCCCGGAGATGCGCACCGCGGGCCGGCTCGCCGGAAACTCGTCGGTGACCAGCGCCGCGGCGCCGGCACTGCGCAGCTGGGCGATCAGGCGCCGCTGCAGGATGCGCGTCGGCGGATCGGTCCAGAGCTGGTAGTGGTACTGGCGCAACTGCTGCGCATCCTCGTCCAGCGCATAGACGAGCGCCTGGTCGGCATAGAGGCCATCGGCCGTGAACGGCTCGACGACGACCGGCGCATCGAACACCGTGCCGGCCGGCAGGGGTGCGGCTGGCGGCAGGCGGAAATAGGTGAAATCCGGCACCACCGGCGCGCTGCCGCACGCCGCGAGCAGCAGCAGCAACGGGAACAGGATGCGCTTCATCGCGGCTCCTCCCCGAGGTCGTCGGCCTTCGGCGAGAGCAGCAGCCGGTTCGGGTGGCGGCGGATCTCGCGGCTGAATTCGTCGAGGTTGCGGCTGGACGACTCCAGGTGATGCGCGATCACGTCCATGCGGCTGGACAGTGCAGCCATCACGCTGGCGAGATCGCGCACCGCCGCACGCACGTCCGAGCGGTTGTCCGCGGCGATGCCTCCGAGATCGGCGATCGCGCGATCGAGCGACGCACGCGTGCCGCGCAGTTCGCCGCCGAGGGCGCGCACCTCGCCGAGGATCGCGGCGATCGCCGCGCGGTTCTCGGGCTTGAGCACGTCGTTCAGCGCCTCCGACGCGTGGTTCACGCGATCGAGCAGCGTGCGCGTCTGCGCGAGGATTTCCGGCGCATCGCGGTCCAGCGCGCCGGTGATCGAGTCGACCCGCTGCGAGAGCGTGTCGACCAGCGGCGTGATGCGCGTGCGCGTGAGCTCCGTGACCTGCACCGCGAGGTCGTTCATCGCGGCGAACACGTCCGCGCCACCCTCGCCCGCGAGTTCGCCACCCGGTTGCAGCGCCGACGTGCTGCTGCCTTCGCGGATGCCGATCGAAACGTCCGCGAGCAGGCCACTGGACTGCAGTCGCGCGCGGCTGTCTGCCGGAATCGGCCAGTCGCTGCGGATCGCCAGCGTGACGCGATAGCGCGTGCCATCGGCATCCCGATGCGGCTTGACCGCGCGCACCTGGCCGACGCGATATCCCTCGTAGAACACCGGCGCGCCGACGCGCAGCCCGGTGACGTTCCGGTAGACCGCGAAGTAATCGGTGCTCGCGGCCGTGCGCCCGGTGATCAGCGCCAGCGCGACCAGCAGCAGCACCAGTGCGGCGATGACCACGGCGCCGACCAGCGTGTAGTTGACCGTATCGCGTCTCACGTCCCTGCCCCGTGGATGTCCGCACGCTCGCGCACCGGCGTGCAGCCTGCGGATGGAGCACCGCACTCTACCATTACCGCGCCTCTTCTTCGGTCAGGCGGCGCAGGTAGGCGTCGGCATCCACCTGCACTTCGCGCGGACGCCGGTTGAGCAGGTCCTGGATGCGCTCGTCGTCGGCATTTCGCACCTCGTCCACGGTGCCGGTCATGCGGATGCGCCCCTGGTCCAGCACGGTGATCGTGTCGGCGATCTTGAATGCGCTTTCCAGCTCGTGCGTGACGACGACAATGGTCATGCGCAGCGCGTCGCGCAGGCGCAGGATCAGCTCGTCCAGTTCCGCCGAGACGACCGGATCGAGCCCGGCCGATGGCTCGTCGAAGAACAGCAGGCGCGGATCCATCACGATCGCGCGCGCCAGTGCGGCGCGCTTGACCATACCGCCGGAGAGCTGGCTCGGCATCAGGTCCTGGAAGCCGCCGAGGTTGACGACCTCGAGCTTGAGGCGGCTCATGATGCGGATCGTCGATTCGTCCAGTCGCGTGTGCTCGCGAAGCGGCAATGCGACGTTCTCGCCGACCGTGAGCGAGGTCAGCAGCGCGCCGCCCTGGAACGAGACGCCGATGCGCTTGCGGACTTCCTGCAGTTGGCGGGCGCTGGCGCGCCCCAGGTCCGTGCCGAACAGCTTCACGCTGCCCGATGCGGGTCGCTGCAAGCCGAGCAGATGCCGCAGCAGCGTGCTCTTGCCCGAACCGGAGCCGCCCATGATCACGCGGATCTCGCCCGCGCCGACATGGAAATCGACCGCGTGCAACACCTGCCGGCGACCGTACCAGGCGTCGAGCCCGTCGACTTCGATCAGCGGCTGCGCGGCGTCCATCGGGCCGTCACCGGTTGAGGAAGAACGAGAAGATCATGTCGACGATGATGATCCACGAGATCGACAGCACCACCGCGCGCGTCGCGGCGCGACCGACGCCTTCGGCGCCGCCGCTCACGTTGAATCCGGTGCCGACGCCGATCAGCGTGATCAGCACCGCGAACACGGCACTCTTGGACAACCCCTGCCACACGTCGCCGGCGTCGAGCAGTTCCATCGTCCGCGCGAGATAGGCGAGCGGCGTCATGTCGAGTGCCGGAGCGCTGTACAGTGCCGCGCCGACCAGCGCCGCCGCATCGGCGAACACGGTCAGTGCCGGCAGCATGACCAGCATCGCGACCATCGCGGGCGCGACGAGGTAGCGCACCGGCTCGATGCCCATCACCGTCAGCGCATCGACTTCCTGCGAGACGGTCATCGAACCGATGCGCGCGGCCAGTGCGGAACCAGAGCGACCCGCGACGAGGATTGCGGTGATCAACGCGCCGAACTCGCGCGTCACGGACTTGGCAACCGCGACGACGACCTGCGACTCGGCACCGAATTCGCCGAGCGAGGCGATGAACTGGATGCCGAGCATCAGCCCGACGGTGAAGCCGAGCAGCAGCACGATCGGCAACGCATCGACGCCGATCGCGCGCATCTGCCGGGCGATCGCGGCGACGCGCACCGGCTGGCCACGGCGCCAGCCGGCGAACAGGAACCACAGCGATTCCGCCAGGAGCATCGCCGCGTGCCCCACGCCGGCGATCGCACCCAGCGCCGCGCGACCGAGTTCCTCCAGTGGCGCGCCCCTGGCGTTCACGCGCGCGCGGAAAGCCCGTCGGCATCCGCCAGCAGCGGAAACACGCGATCCAGCCGTGCCAGTTCCAGAACGGCGCGCACCGCGTCGCTGACCGCGACCAGCGCGAAGCGGCCGCCCTTCGCCCGCGCGGTCTGGAATCCCTCGACCAGCGCCGCGATGCCGGATGAATCGATGTAGCGGACCGCCGAAAGATCCACGCCGACCGGGACGCCGTCCTGCAGCGCATCGAGCACGGCCTTGCGCACGTCGCCAGACCAAGACAGGTCGACCTCGCCCTGCAGCCGTACCAGCACGTAGCCGTCACGGGTTTCGCTGGCGATTGCGTTCGCCTGCATGTTCATGCCTCCTCGTCCTCGTGTTCGCTGTCGCCGCCGATACGCTTGCGCAGCAGCAGCCGGTTTCCCTTGCCCGACTCGGGCGTGCCGACGCACCACTCGTCCATCACCTCGTCGATCAGCGCGATGCCGAAACCGCCGCAGCGGCACTCGCCGAGCGGCTTGGCACGCAGCCGTTCCGGATCGACGCAGGGCGCCGAATCGGTCAGCTCGAACGTCAGCACGTCGTCCGTTCGCAGCAGCCGGAAGCGGATGTCGCCGCTGCGCTGCGGCCCGTAGCCGTGGCGGATGATGTTCGCACAAGCCTCGTCCACGGCGAGCACGAGCCGATCGCGCAAGCCGGGATCGACGGCGAGATCGTCCAGCGCGCGGCGCAGGTCCACACGCAGCGCGCGCAGCTGGCCGGCCTCGGCGGGGAACGTGCGCTCCGCCAGTACCGTCGCAGTGCCAGCACGCGGCGCCTCGACCATCAACAGCGTGGTGTCGTCGACCAGCCGCATGCGTCGCAGTTCGCACAGCACCGCGCGCAGTCGCGCTTCGGTGGACGCCTCCGCATGACGGGCGAGCAGCGCGCGCACCCCGGCGTTCCCGATCGGGTGGCCGTCGGCATCGCGCACGTCCGTCGCTCCATCGGAGAACGCGTACAGCGTGCCGCCGTCGAGTTCCACCATCTCGCTTGCGTACTGCATGCCCGGCAGGATGCCGAGCGGCGGGCCGCCGGAGGGATAGTCGAGGAATGCCTGCTTCACGTGCACGATGACCGGCGGAAATCCGGCACCTGCGAACCGCACGCGCTTGGCGGCCCGGTCACACTGGCCGACCAGCGCACAGACGAAGCGTCCGTCCTGCTGCGTTTCGCACAGCTCGTCGTTGGCGCGCGCGAGCCACTCGTGCGGCGGCAGGCCGTCCTTGCCGATCCAGCGCAGGAGTGCCGCCGCGCGGACCATCAGCATCGCCGCGTCCAGGCCCTTGCCGGACACGTCGCCGACGACGAATCCGATCTGTCCGTCCGGAAGGTCGAAGTAGTCGTAGAAGTCGCCGGAGATTTCGTGTGCGGGATGGTTGCTTCCGATGACCGGAAAGCCGCCGCGCCTGCGCTTCGGCAGCAGCAGCCGCTGCATGCGGCGGGCGAGGTCGAACTCGCGCTTGAGCCGCTGCTGCGCAAGCAATGTCGCGGCGAGGCGCGCGCTGTTGATCGCCAGCGCCGCCGGCGCGGCGACGAGATCGAGCAGTTCCGCATCGTCGGAGGTGAACGCGCGCCCGTCGCGCCGATTGATGATTTCCAGCGCCCCGATCGGCCCGGCTGCGGTGCGCAGCGGCGCGCACACGAGGCTGCGCGTGACGAAGCCGGTCGATTCGTCCGATGCGCGCCACACGCGTGCGTCCGCACCCGCATCGGTCACGATCTGGGTCGCGTTTTCCGCCACGGCGCGTCCCACCACGCCTTGCCCGATCGCCAGCCGCGTGCCCACGACATCGACAGGACCGACGCTGAGCTTGCATTCGATGACGCGCGTTGCATCGTCGAGCAGGAACAGCGAAGCAGCCTCCACCTGCATGAAATCGACGATGCGGTCCACGACCGCGGGCAGGGTTTCGCGCAGATCGAGCGAGACCGCGAGCGACTGCGAGAGATCGGCAAGGAACGCGAGGGTGTCGGCGGCACCGGCGTTCATCCTGCGCGATGCACCGTCGGTATCCGGCCCGCTCGCGCGCTGGTCGGTCATCCGTCGCCGCGGCCACGCGCCGCGCGCTGTCTGCGATTGTGCTGGATGCCCCACAGGGTCATCACCGGGCCGGACAGCACGTACAGGACCGCGATGCCGAACAGGACGCGCGGCGTATCGACTGCCAGCGCGACGAGAATCAGCACCACGGCCGGAATCCAGATGAACGGCACCCGGTCCGAGCGCGGCCAGGACTTGAAGCTGAAATAACGCACGCGGCTGACCATCAGCAGTCCCGCGACGATCGCGACGACCGGCGTGACGAAGTCGACGTCGCTGGCACTGAGCCCGAACAGGTTGCCCGACTCCACCGCCCACACGAACGACATGCAAAGCCCTGCCGCTGCAGGACTGGCAAGGCCCTGGAAGTAGCGCTTGTCGACCACGCCCACCTGGGTGTTGAAGCGCGCCAGCCGCAACGCCGCGCAGGCCGCGTACACGAATGCGGCAGCCCATCCCACCTTGCCGAGCCCCGGCCCGTAGGCCTTGAGCGCCTGCAGCGACCACGTGTAGAGAACCAGCGCAGGCGCGAGTCCGAAGCTCACCAGATCCGACAGCGAGTCGTACTGCACGCCGAACTCGCTCTGCGTGCCCGTCAGCCGCGCTACGCGGCCATCCAGCCCGTCGAGGATGCCGGCCACGAACACCGCGACCGCAGCCTCGCTGTAGCGCCCGCCGATGCCCGCGATGATCGCGTAGAAGCCGGCGAACATGGCGCCTGTCGTGAACAGGTTCGGCAGCAGGTAGATGCCGCGTGGCGGCTTGCGCGCGGATTGCTGGCTCGATTCCATGGCGCCGTGCCGGGTGGATGACGAAGCCCGGAGTGTACCGTGATCCCCGATTCGACCGCCCCGTCCTTGTATCCGGGCACGACTGGTGTTATCCAATCGCCCGTCCGGCGCCGACCCCGCGCCCCTGAACGCGAGCCGATTCCCATGACACGCATCTGGCCCCTGGTGCTCCTTCTGGCGATTTCCGCGTCCGTCTCCGCGGGCGACGTGTACGAATGGACGGACGCGAACGGTGTCCGCCACTTCTCCGATCAACCGCCACCGGATCGAAAGAAGGCCAAGCGTGTCGTCGTGAAGGGCGGAGTGACCACGAACCAGCCCGTCGAGGAGCCGGAGAAGGCCGGCGGCGAAGGTCCCGCGCTTGCGGCGGCGGCCGGCTATTCGCCCGATGACATCAAGCGCAACTGCGACATCGCGCGGACGAACCTCAAGATTGCGGAAGGCCGCAGGCTGCCGGTGGACGCTGGCGGCCGCCCGCTCGATCCGGATGCGGCCAGGCAGCGCCAGGAGCAGATCGACAAGGCAAACCAGCAGATCAAGCTGTTCTGCTCGAACTGAATCGGGCGCCACGCGCCCGATGACCGTCGGCCCGGCCTCGGGCTGACCGATGCGCATGCGATGTGCCGGAGCCGGGGCAGCGCGCTGCTAGAATCGCGCGTTTCCGCGACCATTCCCGACTCCCATGCGCCTTTCCCGCTTCCATCTCGCGACCGTCAAGGAAGTTCCTGCGGACGCGGAAATCGCCAGTCATCGCCTGATGCTCCGCACGGGCATGATCCGCAAGCTCGCCGCCGGCATCTACACGTGGGCACCCCTCGGCCTGCGCGTGCTGGCGAAAGTCGAGACCGTCGTGCGCGAGGAAATGAACCGCGCCGGCGCGCTGGAACTGCTGATGCCGTCCGTTCAACCGAAGGAGCTGTGGGAGGAAACCGGGCGCTGGGAGAAGTTCGGCGGGCAGCTCCTCAAGATTGAGGACCGCAAGAATGCGTGGTACTGCTACGGACCCACGCACGAGGAAGTGATCACCGACTACGCGCGCAACGAGCTGCGCAGCTACAAGCAGTTGCCGGTGAACTTCTACCAGATCCAGACCAAGTTCCGCGACGAGATCCGTCCGCGCTTCGGCGTGATGCGCGCGCGCGAGTTCCTGATGAAGGACGCGTATTCCTTCCACCTCACGCAGGAATGCCTCGAGGCGGAGTACCGGAACATGTACGAAACCTACGGCCGCATCTTCACGCGGCTCGGGCTCCGGTTCCGCGCGGTACAGGCCGATACCGGCGCGATCGGCGGCAATGCGAGCCACGAGTTCCAGGTGCTGGCCGATTCCGGCGAGGACGCGATCGCGTTCTCGACCGATTCCGACTACGCGGCGAACGTCGAGAAGGCGGAGGCGCTTGCCCCGCAGGAATCCCGACCGAACGCCACGATGACCGCCGAGCGGGTGGACACGCCGAGCCAGAAGACCATCGACGAGGTCAGCGCATTCCTCGGCGTGCGTCCGGAACAATGCGTCAAGACGCTGCTCCTGCGTGGCCGAGACGGATTGGTCGCACTGTGTCTGCGCGGCGACCACGAGCTCAACGAGGTCAAGGCGGCGAAGCTGGCGGAGCTTCCGGGCGAGGCGGTGCTCGCCGATGAAACGGAAATCACCCGCGTGACCGGCACCCGCCCCGGCTTCATCGGGCCGGTGGACCTGCCCGACTCGATTCCGGTCATCGTCGACCGCAGCGCGGCGGTGCTGGCCGATTTCGTCTGCGGTGGCAACCGGGACGGCACTCACTGGCGAGGCGCGAACTGGGATCGCGATGCGCGCATCACGCGTGTCGAGGACCTTCGCAAGGTCGTCGAAGGCGATCCGTCGCCCGACGGCCGCGGCACCCTGCGCATCGCACGCGGCATCGAGGTCGGGCACGTGTTCCAGCTCGGCGACCGCTATGCCGAGGCGATGCATGCAACGGTGCTCGACCACGAAGGCAAGGCACGCGTGATGCAGATGGGCTGCTACGGCATCGGCGTGAGCCGCATCGTGGCCGCTGCCATCGAGCAGAACCACGATGATGCCGGGATCGTCTGGCCGGAACCGATGGCGCCGTGGAAAATCGCGATCTGTCCGATCGGCACGGATAAGAACCCGCAAGTCCGCGAGGCGGCGAACGCGCTGTACGAAGAACTCGCCGCCAAGGGCGTGGAAGTCCTGCTCGACGATCGCGGCCTGCGTCCCGGACCGATGTTCGCCGACGTCGAACTCATCGGCATTCCGCACCGCGTCGTGGTCAGCGAACGCGGGCTCGCGAACGGGGCGTTCGAATACCGTCGACGCGGCGAAACGGAAAACCGGGCGATCCCGCGCGAGGAAGTCCTGCGAATCGCGATGGGATAATCCCCGTCGGCGGCGCTCGCGTCCCGCGCCTTTTGTC
>Ga0207868_1000268_pt1 | contig 64335 bp, 45 predicted proteins | sample Passage237B_FD_187370 | JGI IMG/M metagenome (GOLD analysis project Ga0207868, IMG submission 187370) | Cellulose adapted compost microbial communities from Newby Island Compost Facility, Milpitas, CA, USA - Passage2 37B (SPAdes) (version 3) ... | reverse complement strand
CAGCATCGTGCGCGCGACCCGCACGATGCATCGCATTGATTTTGCTGATACGATTACGGACCGTAATGCGCGTGCCTTTCCATGATGGACAGGAAAATGTCGGCGCATTACCGACTTTCCGAATGAACTTCATGTTGGAGAATGCATGGCAATCGATCTGAAATCCCTCAACTACAATCAGCTCGGCGATCTCATCGAGAAGGCGAAAGCCCGTCAGCAGGAGCTTGTCAAGGAAAAGGCCTCGCGCCTCCGGGAAAAGATCAACGCGATGGTCAAAGCCGAGGGATTCGGTCTCGACGAGGTACTGGGCCGCGCCGGCTCGCGTGCCAGCAAGGCGCGTGGCACCAAGGTGAAGCCGAAGTATCGCAACCCGGCCGACGCATCGCAGACCTGGACCGGACGCGGGAAGCGCCCGCGCTGGTTCAACGCCGCGCTCGCCGCCGGCAAGAAGGAAAAGGACCTGCTGATCCGCTGACGCGGACCGGAATCGGATGCTGCATCGGACGCCGGCGCTCGCGCCGGCGTCTTTTTTCGTGCGCGTTCCGCAATTGCACGCATGTACGCTGGTCGCGACCTCCGCGATGCCGGATAATCCGCGCCTTCACCCACCGCCTGGGAGGCGAGCGCGAGTCGTCATGAACAAGCCGATCTGGGAACCCGGTACCGAACGCATCGAACGATCCAACCTCACTCGGTTCATGCGGTTCGTGCGGGAGAGCACCGGCAATGACGACATCCGTCGCTACTCGCCGCTGTACGATTTCTCGATCCGCCATCCGGATCGCTTCTGGTCGCTGGTTTGGGAGTTCTGCGGAATCCGCGCGCACGGCGACATGGAGCCCGTGCTCGTCGATCGCGAGAAGATGCCGGGCGCGCGCTGGTTTCCCCACGTTACGCTCAACTTCGCGCAGAACCTGCTGCGTTTCCGCGATGACCGGCCGGCGATCGTGTTCCGCAACGAGTGGGGACACAAGCGGGAACTGACGTACGCCGAGCTTCATGCGGAAGTCGGCCGCCTCGCGCATGCGCTGAAATCGGCTGGCGTGGGCGTCGGCGATCGCGTCGCCGGCTTCATGCCCAACATCCCCGAGACGATCATCGCGATGCTCGCGACCACCTCGCTCGGCGCGACCTGGTCGTCGTGCTCGCCCGACTTCGGCATCCGCGGCGTGGTCGACCGCTTCGGTCAGATCGCGCCGAAGGTGTTGTTCACCGCGGACAGCTACGGCTACGGCGGGAAGCGCTTCGACTGCCTGGAGAAGATTCGCAGCGTGCTCGACGAGATGCCCTCGATCGAGCGCCTCGTGGTGGTTCCGTACAGCGGCGAGCCCCTCGCTCTGGAGGGCCTGCGCAACGCGATTGCGCTTCCGGAATTCTGCGGCACGGAAGATCATCCGATCGAGTTCGTCCCGGTCCCGTTCGATCACCCTCTCTACGTGATGTATTCGTCCGGCACCACGGGCGTGCCGAAGTGCATCGTGCACGGCGTCGGCGGCACGCTGATCCAGCATCTCAAGGAGCTCGTGCTGCACACCGACCTCAAGCGCGAGGACCGGTTTTTCTACTACACGACCTGCGGCTGGATGATGTGGAACTGGTTCGTGTCAGGACTCGCCGTCGGCGCGACGCTGGTCGTGTACGACGGATCGCCGTCGCATCCCGACGGCAATGCGCTGTGGGACATCGCCGACGAGGTCGGCATCAGCGTGTTCGGCACCAGCGCGAAATGGCTTTCGGCGATCGAGAAGGCCGGCGTCAAGCCGCGCGAGACGCACAAGCTTCTGGCGCTCAAGACGATCCTGTCCACCGGCTCGCCACTCGCGCCGGAAAGCTACGACTACGTCTATCGCGACATCAAGGAACGCGTGCTGCTCGCATCGATTTCCGGCGGAACGGACATCATCTCCTGCTTCGCGCTCGGCTGTCCGGTGCTGCCCGTGTACCGCGGTGAATTGCAGTGCCGTGGACTCGGCATGAAGGTCGAGATCCTCGACGACGCCGGCAAGCCGGTGCGCGGCGAGAAGGGCGAGCTGGCCTGCACCGCGCCGTTCCCGTCGATGCCGGTGTTCTTCTGGAACGATCCGGACGGCGAGAAGTACCGCAGCGCGTACTTCTCGCGCGTGCCGAATGTCTGGTGCCACGGCGACCATGCGATGCTCACCGAGCACGACGGCGTGATCATCTACGGCCGCTCCGATGCGACCCTCAATCCAGGCGGCGTGCGGATCGGAACGGCCGAAATCTACCGCCAGGTCGAGCAGGTTCCCGAGGTGCTGGAGTCCGTTGCGGTCGGCCAGCAATGGGGCGACGACGAACGCGTGATCCTGTTCGTCCGCCTGCGCGAAGGCATCACGCTCGACGACACATTGCGCCAGCGCATCGTCAAGCAGATCCGCGCCAATACCACGCCGCGCCACGTTCCCGCGAAGATCGTGCAGGTCGCCGACATCCCGCGCACGATCTCCGGCAAGATCACCGAGATCGCGGTACGCGAGGTCATCCACGGGCGCCCCGTGAAGAACACGGATGCGCTGGCCAATCCGGCAGCGTTGGACGGCTTCCGTAACGTGCCGGAGTTGCGGGGCTGACGCGATGGAGCGTCAGGTGCTGCGCTGGATACGCACATCCGCGTTCCTGGCAGCGCTGGCACTGGCATGCTGTGTACTTGGCGCGATCCCCGGGTGGACCCTTCCGACGCTCGGACAGGCGGTATGGGCGTCCGGATTCGCGGCATCCAGTGCCAAAACGGCCGAGTTCACCCTGTACGCGACGCACTTCGGGTTGCCACACCCGGCAGGGATCGCATTTGGTCTTCCGGCCACGTTTCCGCAAAGCCTGCTGATCCGTCTCGGCTTCCATCCACTCGACGCGTATTCCATCGTGGTGGTGCTGTATGCGGCCTTGGCGCTATGGGGCGCATCGGCCCTGGCGCGTCGGCTGGGCGCGCCTCCGCTCGCATCGACGGCACTAGGGCTGCTGTGGCTGTGCTTGCCGGTGGTCTGGTGGCACACCGAGTACTCGATGGTGGCCCTCGGCTTCGCCCTGTTGCCCTTCTATCTGCATGCAGCCCTGCGGCTGTTCGACGTGCGCTCGAGACTGTCCGCGTTCCTTGATGCGATCGCCTTCATCGGAACCTGCGTGCTCGCGGTATTCATGGATGGATACACGTTCATGATGTTCGCGGTTGCAAATCTGATGCTCTTGCTTTCGCACGCCTGGCGCGCCGACCGCGTGACCGCGGTTCGCATCGCCGCTTACGTGACGCCCGCGATGGTGACCGGGATGGGACTCGCATACGTGCTGTATCGCGCGTATACCGGTCATCACGACTACCAGCCGTCCTCGATGGACTTCTTCCGCGGTTGGGGGGCGGATGTGACGATGTTCCTGATTCCGACGCAAGGCATCCAGTGGCTCTGGGACGCATTGGGTTGGTCCGTGAAGCGCGACACTACCGTGTACTGGGGTGACGGTTCGGTGTGGAGCACCACGTTCATCGCACCGATACTCCTGACCGGCGTGGCCGGAGCCATCATCGCGCGCAAGGGCAAACATTCCCTTGCCCTGACTCTCATCGTGATGGCCGGGATCTACCTGTCGCTGGGTCCTTCGCTTAAGTTCGACTCGACCAAGCAGGCGCCAGGCATCACGTCCCGCGAAGCCGGGTTTCTGATGCCCGAAAAATACGCGATCGCGCCAACCGGCTCGGCAATCCTTTCGCAACGTCTGCCCGGCTTCCAGTTGATGCGCGCGGCTTATCGCTGGATCGGGCTCGGGGCTCTCGGCCTGTGGGGTTTGACGGTGCTGCTGGTCGCACGTGTCAATACCCGCAGTCCGCTTCTTGCATACGGCTTGATCGCCGCATTGGTCCCGATGATGCTGCCGCACATGCTCGAGCGATGGCACGTCACGGCCAATCGTCGGGAGGCCGCACGCGCCATGGAGAGCCAGTTGGTCACCCCGCTGCAGCAAACGATTGGCGGACGCAGCCGCGTACTGTTCATTCCTTACGGGAACGATTTCATCGTCAACTATCTCGCCCCGCTGGCCGGATTCAAGTCGTACAACATCGGCGGCGACAAGAATCTGGAGATCGCTCGCTCGAGCTGGACGCCGCGTATGGCCAGTCTGTCGCCTGGCAATTTGCCGCCGCAGCAGTTCGTCGAGAACGCAGTCACGCTGCTGGCAATCGGCGAAGCAGACGCCTTGGTCATCCCGTATTTCGATCTGCTCTGGGCGGCACATGCATGGCCGCCACCCGCCTCGTCGGTGGCTGCACTTCGCACGCAACGACTCCCGCGTGCGCGGGAGATAGCCGCATCTGCCTGCGTCGACATGAAGCAGACCGAATACTTTGTCGTACTCACGCTCAACCCTTCGGGGGAATCGGCAGCGGCTGCACCTGGCGGGTTTTCCGAGCACTGCCAGGTGCGGCGATGAACCTGGGCGGAGCGCCGCCTCAATCGAAACCGTTGTCGAAGATCGAATCGGTGATATGGACGCCGGTGTTGCGCGCGTCGTGGCGGAACTCCGGCCACGGCATGTTGGCCGGCGTCGCGGCGCTGTTCGGGAACTTCCATGCGTACAACGCGCCTGTCGTTCCGCCACCTGAAGCGCCTCCCACGATCAGCACGATCTTTCCGTCACCATGCAGGTCCGCCGCAGTCGGCGTCGAGAAGAACGCAAATCGACCCTGCATCTGATACCGCGTCGGATCCGGGCTCGCGGCGCAAACATCCGGCGCGACGCGTGAAAGCTGGGTTCCGCTTCGATCCCAGACATGCAGATAGCCGGCGGACGGCTCGACGATCTCGGCCCTCCCGTCTCCATCGAGATCTACCGCAATCGGCGATGCGAATGCATCGAGCCAGTTGTTGTTCTCCGCGCATGTCGCGGCTGTTTCCGACAGCTTGGGCCAGCCAGGGAAAGGCGTGCCGTCGCTGCGGATGACGTGGACGTAGCCGTCCTTGTCCGTCGCGTTCGTCTTGATGAGGTTGCCGATGATGGTTTCGAGCTTGCCGTCGCCATCGAGATCGGCGAGCGCGGGCGAGATCGTCCGTGCGGACTGGTTGGGAACGGGATACGGCCACCCCGGCATCGGCGTGCCGTCGGCGTTCCAGCCGTACACGTAGGTGGAAACGTCCTGCACGGCTCCGCCCGGAGCGCAACTGGGCATGTCCCAGCAGCGGCCGAAGCCCGTCACGATCGAAGGCTGCCCCGTGCCGCGGATGTCCCCGATGGCCGGGGAGGAATACACGACATCGTCGAGCTGGATCGGAAACCCCGCCAGTTCACCGGCACCCGTTCCGCGAAACGCGCGGACCTGCCCCCCCACGTGGCGGCCGTTCGGCAGGGTTGCCTGCCCGCTGTCCTGTCCGATGATCACGTCCAACTGGCCATCGCGATCCAGGTCGACCAACGCAGGCGATGACCAGATCGTGTCGATGACGTCATCGGACACGCCCTTGCTCCACCAGACCGAGCAGTCCGGGCGAAAGGCACGGACATGCATGTCGAAGCTGCCGACCACGATCTGCATTTCGTCGGGGCGCGCGGCGTCGAGCCGTCCCAACGCAGGCGAACTGTAGATGCCGCCCCGATTCGGATCGAGGTCGGTGAACGAACACTTGAGCGTGCCATCCGCACGCAAGACATGCAGGCCACCGCCGATCACGGAGGCCGCGCCGGCACCGACGACGATCTCCAGCGTGCCATCGCCATCGATGTCGGCCACGGCCGGCTTGCCGCCGATCGCGATGTCGCCGGTTTTGCGCGCCCAGAGAAACGTACCGTCGCCGTGATAGGCCACCACATAGCCGGTGGTCGTTCCGACGATGATGTCCTTGATGTTGTCGGCCACCAGACCGAGCCGGACCACGGCAGGACTCGAAAAGCGCACGATCCCGATGTCGGAGGGAATGCCCGTCCCCGAGAACTCGATCGGGAACGGCGTCATGCACGGCGGATTGCTGTTTGGCATGCATGCGATCGGCGTCGCCGCTGCCAGCTTCGACCCGCACAGCGCCAGAAGCGCGACCCACCCCTGCAGACGATTCATCGGCCCACTCCTCGTTGCGGATTCACGGCACGGGCAAGCATGCCGCTGTTCGTGCTGCGCGATGGCGAACGTCCCGGACAGTCATGTGGCAACGGGCGCCCTCGCGCGTGGATCAACGCGTTTCCAGATACAGGTCCAGATGGCAGGTACCTTCCGTCCCCGCGCGCGCGTTCGAATCCCGCCAGCGCGCCATGACTGCGTCCGGATCGGCACACGGACGGCGCATGCCATCGAACTCGATGGTTTCGACCACGCTTGCACATGAAAACAACTGGCGCAGGTACACCTCCGGCTCGACGCGCGAATGATTGCGGATCGCCAGCGGATTGAACTCGCTGAAGATTGCCGGGCGGTGGCGGCGCACCAGCGGCTCGATGCTCGACCACGCGACCGGCTCGTGGCCTTCGATGTCGATCTTCACCACGTCGAGCCGAGTGATCGGGTGCAGCAGTTCGTGCAATGCCTGGCTCGGCACGAACGCGTCCGCCATGGCCGCATCGACGTGCGCATCGACGATGCCGTTGGACGAATTGACGTTGCGCAGCATCGGCACCACCCCGGCGTGGTCGGACGCGGCGACGGGAAGGACGTTGACGTTGGCGAAACCGTTGTGCCAGATGCCCGCGCAAAGCGACTGAACATTGCGCGCGATCGGTTCGATCGCATACACCCGACCGTCGGCACCAACCTTGCGGGCCGCGGAAAGCGTGAAGATGCCGAGGTTCGCCCCCACGTCCAGCACCGTACCGCCAACAGGCACGCGCTCGACGAAGGCGGGAAGCACGTGCGGCTCGTATTCGCCCGATGCGCGCACGTTGTCACCGATCAGCGAATCGCCCCGCCAAGGAAACAGACGCAGGCCCTTGAACTCGGTCTCCAGCAAGGCCGGCTCGCCCGCATGACGGAGCTTGTATTCCTCCGACGCCTGGAAAATGGCCGCGATATCCGGTGCGCCCAATCGCTGCTCTTGCAGCAAACGCACGAAGGTAGCGAACCCTTCCGGATCGGCATTTCGCCCCAGCAACAGGCGGTACGCGTGCCGGATGTCGTCTTCTGTTGCCTGCATTCCCGCCTGCTCCATCCCGGTTCCTCAGGAAAGTGCCTCAGCCAGTTCGCCGCGCAGGTCCGCCACGTCCTCCACTCCGACGCTGAGCCGCACAAGCCCGTCGCCGATGCCCAACCGCTTGCGATTGGCGGGCGGGATCGACGCATGCGTCATGATCGCCGGATGCTCGATCAGGCTCTCCACGCCTCCGAGCGATTCGGCCAGCGCGAACAGGTGGCAACGCTCCAGCATCCGGCGCGCCTTGCGCAGTCCGCCCTTGACCTCGACGGACACGATGCCGCCAAAGCCATCCATCTGCTTTCTGGCCAGCGCGTGCTGCGGGTGCGATTTCAGTCCCGGATAGATCACGCGCTCGATCGCCGGATGCCTTTCCAGCCACTTCGCGATCGCCAGCGCGTTCTCGCAATGCGCGCGCATGCGCAGGTGCAGGGTCTTCAGGCCACGCATCGCGAGGAAGGAATCGAACGGTCCCGCCACCGAGCCGACGGAGTTGTGCAGGAATGCCATCTGTTCGGCGAGGTCCTCTCGCGCGCCGACCACCGCGATGCCGCCGACCATGTCCGAGTGGCCATTGAGATACTTCGTTGCCGAATGCACCACGATGTCCGCACCATGCTCGATGGGTCGCTGCAGCATCGGCGAGCAGAACGTGTTGTCGACGACGAAGATCAGCCCGTGCCTGCGCGCGAACTTGCCGACCTTCGCGAGATCGACGAGTTTCAACATCGGATTGGTCGGCGTCTCCGCCCAGATCATGCGCGTGTTCGGCTTCAGCGCCGCCTTGAGCGCATCGGCGTCGTTCAGATCGGCGAACGTGAAATCGAGTCCGGCGCTGCGTCGGCGCACGCGCTCGAACAGGCGATAGGTTCCTCCGTACAAGTCATCCATCGCGATCACGTGACTGCCCGAGTCCAGCAGCTCCAGCACCGTGCCCGCCGCCGCGAGACCCGAAGCGAACGCGTAACCATGCCGCCCGCCTTCGAGGTCCGCCACGCACCGCTCGTAGGCCATGCGCGTCGGATTCTGCGTGCGCGAGTACTCGTAGCCCTGGTGCACGCCCGGGCTCTTCTGCACGTAGGTCGAGGTCGCGTAGATCGGCGTCATGATCGCGCCGGTCGAAGGATCGGGGCTCTGGCCGGCGTGGATTGCGCGGGTTCCGAGGGAGAGCGGCTTGTTCATTCCTGGTTTGCTCATGCGAGGTGTTCGCTCAGGTTGCGGGTTCTATCAGCAGATCGAGATGGGCGGTTCCTTCAGTGCCCAGGATCCGGTCCTCTTCGGTCCAGCAGCGCAGAATCGCGTCGACATTCCGGCACGATGAGCGACGCCCGTCCCGGTGCAGCACGGTAACGGCACCGTAGCCGAGCAGCGTCGCCGCATAGGCTTCGGGTTCGACGCCGCCGTTGTTCACCAGGCAGTGCGGATGGAATTCCGTCAACACGATGGGCTTGTCCCGTTCCAGCGTTGCGGAGAAACCTCGCCAGGCCATCGGCTCGTGACCTTCGATGTCGAACTTGACCACGTCGAAACGACGCTCGCCTTCCAGCAGGTCATCCAGGCGTCGCGTCTGGGCACGCAATCCCCCCCCCGCGCCCCGCACGATCTCGCCATTGGACGAGCTGCCATGGGTTCCCATGCAAACGATTCCCGCTCCATCGGAAGCGGCAAACGGCTCCATGCGCACATGGGAGAAACCGTTCCTTTCCACCGTCGCGTAGATGAGCTGCAGATTCTTGTCCATCGGCTCGATCGCGACGACGCGGCCCGAAGGCCCCACCAGCCGTGCAGCCAACGCCGTGAAGTAGCCGATGTTCGCGCCGACATCGAGAAACGCCGCACCTTCATGCAGGCGCGATCGCAGTTCGGACGTCACATGCGGCTCCCATTGACGCGTATCCCGGATAGCCTGCCCGACAGCCTCGTCGTCGGAACGAACCACCATTATGAAATCACCCAGCTCGACCTCCGCGAGCGCGATCGACTCCAGTGCAACGAATTCCTGCGAGCCAAGGAAGTGGCGCGCAAGATCGGGCGGACTCGGCGCCCTTTCGGCGATCATCCGATGGAACGTTTGCGCTCCCTCTTCGTCCGGCTCGCGCCCCAGCAGCAGCCGATATGCGTGCCGCACATCCTCGACGGTCGCCTTGAGTCCTGCCATGCAAAAGCTCCCTCCGGTCCGGCGCGACGGCTCAGCCGGCGCGCCGCCGCAAGTAGTTCAAAAGATCGATCCGCGTGATCAGCCCGACGAACTTCTCGCCGTCCGTCACGATCGCGACGTGACCGGCATCGAACACCGGCATCAGCGCCTCGATCGGCGAACGGACGTCGAGCTTGTCCAGCCGCGAGACCATCGCGGTCGAAACCGGATCGCGGAAACGATCCTCGTTGCCGTAGACGTGCATCAGCACGTCCGACTCGTCGAGGATGCCGACGATCGCGTCGCCGTCCATGACCGGGAGCTGCGACACGTCGTACAGCTTCATGCGGTTGTAGGCGGTCATCAGCAGTTCCGCCGGGCCGACGACGACGGTGTCGCGCTGCGCGTACGGACGCAGGATCAGATCCCGCAGGTCACCCGTCGGCTCGCGATCCAGGAAGCCGTTGTCCAGCATCCAGTAGTCGTTGTACATCTTCGACAGGTACTTGTTGCCGGTGTCGCACACGAGCGTGACGACACGCCTCGGCGAAATCTGCTCGCGGCAGTACTTCAGCGCCGCGGCGAGAAGGGTGCCGGTCGACGAGCCACCGAAAATGCCCTCTTTGGCGAGCAGTTCCCTCGCGGCATTGAAGCTTTCCTTGTCGCTGATCGCATACGCCTTCTTCACGCGCGAAAAGTCGCTGATGTCCGGCAGGAAATCCTCGCCGATGCCCTCGACCATCCAGCTCGCGGACTTCGTCGAGAGCGTGCCCTCGTTGATGTACTGCGCGAGGATCGAGCCGACCGGATCGGCGAGGACGAACTCGGTTTGCGGCGAGACGCGCTCGAAGTAGCGCGAAAGACCGGTCATGGTGCCGGACGAGCCGCAGCCGAACACGATCGCGTCGACCTTGCCGTCCATCTGCTGGAAAATCTCCGGGCCGGTCGAGGTTTCGTGCGCGAGCGGATTGTCCGGATTCCCGAACTGGTTGATGAAGTACGCACCCGGCGTTTCCCGCGCGATGCGTTCGGCAAGATCCTGGTAATACTCGGGATGGCCCTTGGCGACGTCCGAGCGCGTGAGCACGACTTCGGCGCCCATCGCCTTGAGATTGAAGATCTTCTCGCGGCTCATCTTGTCCGGCACGACGAGAATGAGGCGGTATCCCTTCTGCTGCGCGACGAGCGCAAGACCAAGGCCGGTATTGCCGGCCGTGCCTTCGACGATCGTCGCTCCGGGCGTGAGCGTTCCGGCCTGTTCGGCACGCTCGATCATCGAAAGTCCGATGCGATCCTTGATCGAACCGCCGGGATTGGCGCTCTCGAGCTTGAAAAAGAGTTCGCACACGCCGGTATCGAGGCGCTGCGCCTTGACCATCGGCGTGTTGCCGATCAGTTCGAGAACACTGGAATGAACGCTCATGCTGGCTCCGCGGGGGCGGCGCCGGGCGTTCGACGAGGCGGTCGGCACGGACATCGTCGGCAAGTCGACGTATCCGGTTGCGAACGGAACCCCCTGAATCGGCCGGCGCTGCGGGTTCGCGCCCTTCTCGCGGCGCTCCGCAATGATACCCGACGGCAACATGCCGGCGGCGGATGCCGACGGCACCGCGCCGGCCGAGGTGGAACGATGCGGTGGCGCCTCAGGACGCGCGCGAGGCCCACATCGAGGTCAGACGATCCTTCGTGTGAAGCTTTTCCTTCTTCATGTTGAGCAGCGTCACGTCGTCGATCGGGAGCACGCCAAGCTCGGCGTCACGGACCTTCTTGTCCAGTTCCTTGTGGCGCTGGTACAGGCTGCGGAACTCCGCATTGCTCTGCATGAGCGCTTCGACTTCTTTCTCGTTCTGCTCGAACATCGGCAATACCTCCTCATCGGACTGCAAAACCGCGAGCGCAGCGATGCGGCGGTGAAACCGCATCGCTGCGCGGCGGGACGAGTGCCACAGACTGCAAGATGGCTCTGCAAGGAGAGCCGCCCGTGCCGGAACACGAAGGGGCAGGACCGCTCGGGAGGCGCGCAACCCGCGCGGCGGACGCCACTGCCAGGAAACGTCCGACCACACGGGCCGATCCCCGGTGTCCCGGGGCATCGAAACCCTCTGTTGCGGTCGCTGCTGTCATGGGCAAGGGCTCTGGCCCAAGTGGGGTGCCACGGAGTGGACCACTTGGGAGACAGACGCTACTCCTTCACCCCGGGGGAAGCAACGGCCGGCAGGACCGCGCGGACACCCGGAACGGACCGGAAACGGCATGGCGGATACCGAATACCCGCTTATGAATCAATGAGATGCGAAAATCGTCACGCCATGACCGCGCGCATCATGCGATTCCGCTCCGCCCCTCGCACAAACGGGGCGGCGCGGCGAGCGAGGCGCAGTAGAGCGCCACCAGCCAGGCGTACAGGAGCCCCCACCACGCCGAATAGAACGCCAGGTGCGTGTTGACCGGAAAGCACATCGCGAGCAGCGCCGTCGCTGGCGCGATCGCGCGCTGACGCGCCTCCGGCCCCGCCCGCCGCCAGGCTCGGGCTGCAAGGACGGCGGCCGCGAACCAACCGAGGACACCGACGATTCCCGTCTCGCTGAACGCCTCGAGCAGGATCTGGTGCGCATGCGCGGCACCCAGACCGGACTTCGGGTCGACGAAGCCGTCGCCGGGCACGGCGTACTCCGCGTAGGCGTGACGGAATCCGCGCACGCCGACCCCGGTCAGCGGATGCGAAAGCCCCATGCCGAGCGCGGCATGCCATATCCGCAAGCGGCCCGCCGATGCCTCGTCGATCGCCGCCGCCGAGCCATCCAGCGCGCGCAGGCTGCGCTCGATCCGCGCATCGAACCGCTCCGAGTCGCGCAGGGCCACGCCCGCGATCACCGCAACGAACAACGCCATCCCCGCGAGCACGAGCGCGATCCGGCGCGCGCTGCGCGCCTCGCGCCAGATGAACACGACGCAGACCAGCGCATACATCAGCCAGGCCGCGCGCGAACCGGCGAGCAGCACCGGCACGACCATTGCCGCGGCCGCCAGCGCCATCCCGACCCGCCCGAAACGTGCGCCGGCCGCGACCAGCAGGAAGGGCGAGAGCGTGGCCAGCACCGGCCCGAGCTTGAGGTTGTCCGCGCCGAAGATCCCGGACACCCGCTCGCTTTCGGCACTCCCGCCAAGCCCGAAGCCGAATGCAGTTTGCACGTAGGCATCGAGCACCCACAACGCGACGACCGCACCCGTGGCAGTCACCGCCGACGCGGCGCGCGACACGCCGGCAAGCGCCCATGCGACGAACCACAGGAACGGCAGAAAGCGCAGCATCGCGGCAACCGACGCCCAGGTCTTCCCCGGCTCGACCGCCATCGGAGCCGACAGCAGGGCAGGAATCCAGTAGCAGGCGAACAGCAGGGAACCCAGTTGCACGGCCGGATCGAAGATCGGCAATCGCCCGCGCGCCACGAGCACGATGCCGGCAATCGCGCCGATCAGCAGCGGCAGCTCCGACGCGCGACCGACCGGCAACAACACGATCACGGAAACCACCACCAGCAACGGCAGGACGCGAAGCAGGGCCGCGGTGACGGGGCGGTTCATGGCTGTGGATCGGGAAGCAGGGAGCGGCAAGCCTACATGCTCGGGACCGGCGATGCCGCCGACGGCTCGGTCAGCGCCGGCCCGCGAGTTCCTCGTACACGGCCAGCGTGGCCGCCTGCATGTCGGTGAGGCGATAGCGGCTGAGCGGCACGATCGGCGGCGCCGCACGCAGCAGTTCCGCTGCCCGCTCGGCGAGACGCCGTGGATCGCCCAGCGGCACGCGCCCGGCCGGGTACAGGTCGGTCAGCAACTCACCGACGCCTCCATGCGCATATCCGAGCACGGGCCGGCACAGCGACAGCGCCTCGACCACCGTGCGGCCGAACGATTCGGGCTTGTTGGAAAGCTGCAGCACCAGCGCCGATGCCGCGTACACGTCGCGCGTGTCGTCGCGCTGCGCGCTGATCGCGATCCAGTCGGACACGCCTCGTTCGCGCGCCAGCCTCTCCAGCTCGGCGATGTAGGACTCGCGTCCCTCCTGCAGCGCGCCAAGCAGCAGCAGGCGCGTCGGGATGCCGCGATCCTTGAGGTCGGCGACCAGTCCGATCGCGTCGGCGTGGCCCTTCAGGCGAGTCCCGCGACCGGGCAGCGTCAGCAGCGGCGCACCGGCGAGCTGCGGAAACTCGGCGTAGAACCACTCGGTCCATGCGCTGTCCGGCTTGTGTCCGTAGGGATACTCGTCCGGGTCGACGCCGCGCGGAATCACCACCAGCGCCGCCGGATCGTGCACCCGGTAGTGCGACAGGAGGTAGTCGCGCACCGTGTTGGAGACGCAGATCACGCGCTCGCCGCCGGCCATGATGCGGCTGTATGCACCGGGCGAATTCAGGCCGTGCGCAGTCGTCACGAAGTGCGGACGCGGCGCCACGCCACGCACCGCGATCGAGGCCAGCCATGCCGGCATGCGCGAGCGCGCATGCACGATGTCCGCCTGCTCGCGGCGCAACAGCGCGCGCAGCTTCGGCACCAGCAGCAGGCTTGCCAGCGACTTGCGCCCCACCGGCAATTCGACGTGCTCGCTGCCCTCCCGCTGCAGGCGCTCGACCAGCCTGCCTCCCGCGGAAACGACGATGGAACGATGACCCGCCGCGACCAGTGCGCGCCCGATCTCCAGCGTCGAGCGCTCGGCGCCGCCCGCGTCGAGCGCGGGGACGAGCTGAACGACGGTGAGCGGATGCGCGACCACGACGGGAATCAGTCGGCCAGGTCGTACTCGGCGCCGCAGTACGGGCACTTCGCGTGGCCACCCTCCGCCTCGATCGGCAGGTACACCTTCGGGTGGGAGTTCCACAACGACATGCCGGGCATCGGGCACGACAAGGGCAGGTCGGCCCTGGTGACCCGATAGCGGTTCTCGGCATTGGCGGGAATGGATGGCTCGGCAGCCGGATTGGGTCGCGACATGACGGTGCCCTCGATGGGATTGCCCAGTTTAGCAGCAGGAGTCGTGCCAACCGCGTCGGCATGCGCATGCGAACCGGTTCTCGTCCCGCCGTCGCGGCGCGTCACGAACGCCGGACATCTGCGTGACCTAGAATGCCGGGTCTCGCAACGTTCCGATGGGAGGGATCACATGGATTTCAACAAGCTGATCGCGCGCATAAAGGCGATCCTCACCACCCCGAAAACCGAATGGCCCGTGATCGCGGCCGAATCCGAAACGGTAGCCGGCCTCTACAAGAACTACATCCTTGTCCTGGCCGCGATTCCGGCGGTGATGGGTTTCATCAAGTCCAGCATCATCGGCTACAGCCTGTTCGGCATCACGGCGCGCGCATCCGTCGGTGCCGGCATCACGCAGGCCGTCCTCGCCTATGCGCTGACGCTCGGCCTCGTCTACGTGGTCGCGCTGATCGTCGACGCACTGGCACCGAGCTTCGGCGGCCAGAAGAATCCCGTGCAGGCGCTCAAGGCCGTTGCGTACTCCTATACCGCAAGCTGGATCGCGAGCATCGCGACCATCGTTCCGGCGATCGGCTGGTTGATCGCGATCGCCGGCGGCATCTACGGCATCTACCTGCTCTACCTCGGCCTCCCCGCCACCATGCAGGCACCGCGCGAGAAAGCGGCCGGCTACACGGCCGTCACCGTCGTGCTGGCGCTCATCCTCGGCTGGATCGTCGGCCTGGTGGTGGCAGGCGTCGGCGGCACCGCCGCTCTCACCGGCGCGGCGATCAACGCCGGCGGCGGGAGCGTGTCGATCGACAAGGACAGTCCGCTGAGCGGCCTGGAAGCGCTCGGCAAGAACATGGAGGCAGCCAGCGCGAAGCTCGAGGCGGCACGGAAGTCCGGCGACGCGGATGCGCAGGCGGATGCCATCGGCGCCGTGATGGGTGCCGCGCTCGGCGCAGGCGGGAAGGTCGAGGCGCTCGCCCCCGACCAGATCAAGCCGTTCCTGCCGGAGAGCCTGCTGGGCCTGCCACGGACCGAAATCTCCGCCGAGCGCAACGGCGCGATGGGCATGCAGGTATCGGAGGCGAATGCGACCTACAGCGACGGCAACCGCCGTCTGAAGGTGGAACTGGTCGACGTAGGCAGCGCCAAGGGCATCCTCGGCATGGCCGCCGGATTCGCGGGCGTCGAACGGGAAAGGCAGACCGCCAACGGCTACGAGAAGACCTATCGCCGGGATGGCCGCCTCATCGAGGAGAAGTGGGACGGCAATCGCAAGCGCGGCGAATTCGGCATCGTGCTGGGCAACCGCTTTTCGGTGAAGGTCAGCGGCGATGCGGACAGCATCGAGCAGCTCAAGTCCGCGGTGACGGCGATCGACCTCGCCGGCCTCGAACGCCTCAAGGATCACGGCGTCAGCAAGGGCTGATCGCCGCGCCACGCGTGAAAACGGCGCGGACCGGAGTCCGCGCCGTCGGATGAGACGGGTGCCGGGAAGGCGTCAGTCGGCCTTCTCGGCCTTCGCTCCGAGCGCTTCGACGGTGATGTGGATCCTGACCTCGTCGCCGACCGCCGGCGTGAACGCGCCCAGTCCGAAATCGGAACGCTTGATCGATGTGGTCGCGTCGAAGCCGGCAGCCGGCACCTTGCGCATCGGATGCTCGCCGATCTTGTTGATCGTCACGTCGAGCACGACCGGCCTGGTCACGCCGTGCAACGCGAGATCACCGGTCACCTTCAGCGTCTCCGGCGTCGCGCCCTTCTCCACCTTGGTGGAGGTGAAAGTCGCGGTCGGGTACCGGGCCACGTCGAAGAAATCGGCCTTCTTGAGGTGCTCGTCGAGCTTGGGGACGTTGGTGTTCAGGCTGTCGATGTCGATCTTGACCGTGACCGAGGCCTTGGTCGGATCGGCGGCGTCGAAATCCAGCGTGCCGGTGACCGAGCCGAACTGCGCGCTCGGATTCGAGAAACCGAAATGGTTCCAGGAGAACACGGTCTGCGTATGCGTGGGATCAAGTTCGTAGGTCGCGGCGCAAACCGGCGCGGATGCGAGGGCCAGCGCGGTGACGAGAAGGGTGCGGCGGATCATGGAACCTCCTGGAACGATGCGAATGGGCACCTCCGGCAATCGGGCGATCGCGCGGACGGCGGGACGGGAATCGCGAGCTTGCAGCGCCATGTCGCGCATCGCAAGCAATCCGACGTGAATACAGCGTTTCCCGCGAACGAACGATGAACGTCGCGTGACGCCTGCGGTACGCTGACCGAATGCCCGCGACCCCGCCCGCCTGCTGGACGCTCACCGACGGTGCCGCCGGCAACGTCCGGCAGGCCGAGGCGCTCGCGCGCGCGCTCGACCTCCCGGCAACGGCGCGAACCGTGCACATCGCGGCACCGTGGGACTGGTTCGCCCCGCGCCGCCTGCCCGGCGCGCTCGGCGCGATCCGCGATGCAGGCAATCACCCGCTCGTGCCGCCGTGGCCGGCAATCGCGATCGGCTGCGGCCGCCGCGCCGCGCTCGCCACTCGCCTCGTGCGCGAACGCAGCGAAGGCACGAGCTTCGTGGTGCAGATCCTCGACCCGCGCATCGACCCGCGCACCTACGATCTCGTGATCGCGCCTGCGCATGACGCGCTGCGCGGCGGAAACGTGCTGCCGGTGCTCGGCTCGCTCAACCCGGTGGACGACGCCTGGCTCGCGGCGGGGCGTGAAGCGTTTCCGTCGCTGGCTGCCCTCCCCGCGCCGCGCACCGTCGTGCTGATCGGCGGCAGCACACGCGCGCAGCGCATCGATGCACGCTATGCCGCAGGGCTGCTCGAACGGCTTCGCGCACTGCATGCCGACACGGGAGGAAGCTTCCTCGTCAGCGTGTCGCGACGAACGCCGCCCGCGCTGACCGAAGCGTTCCGGCGCGCGTTCGCGACGCTCCCCGGCACGTTCCGGGGCGATCTCGGGGACGGCCCCAATCCGTATGCCGGCTTCCTCGGCTGGGGCGATCGCATCGTCGCGACCCCCGACTCGGTCAACATGCTGTCGGAAGCCTGCGCCGTGGGCGTACCGGTGTTCACGCACGCGCCGACGCCGGTACGCGGCAAGCTCGCCGCGTTCCACGAGGCGTTGCGCGAAACCGGTCATCTGCTCGAACTCGGCGAGCCGGCGCCGGCGACGCGGCCTCCGCCGCTGCGCGAGACGGCGCGCATCGCGGCACTCGTGCGCGAACGCATGGCCGAACGGTGAGCGAACGCCATTTCGCGGAAGCCCGACCCGACGCCCACCCGCGTGGATCCTGCCGATGACGGTTCGGTCATTCGGGCTGCGCTATGCTGCCGCGATGGGCGGTGACGTCACGCAACTGCTGTCGGACTGGCGCGCCGGTGACGCCCGCGCGCGCGATCGGCTGATCGCGACGCTGTATCCGGAGCTGCGGCGTCTGGCCGAACAGCTCTTCCGCCACGAGCGTGCGAACCACACGCTGCAGCCGACCGCGCTGGTCAACGAGGCCTGGCTCCGCCTGAGCGGCTCCGCCGCCGTGCCGGACGGGGATCGCAGCCAGCTGTTCGGCGCCGCCGCGCGCGTGATGCGCGAAATCCTGATCGATCACGCGCGTTCGCGCGCTCGACTCAAGCGCGACGGCGGCGAGCGCGTCACGCTGAGCGGGCTGGACGTCGCCGTGGCGGGCCACGAGGTGGACCTGGTGGATCTGGATGCGGCGCTGCAGCGGCTGGAAGGCATCGATCCGGTCAAGGCGAACGTGGTGGAACTGCGCTACTTCGGCGGACTCGACATCGAGGAAACCGCGCGCGCGATCGGCCAATCTCCGGCGACGGTCAAGCGGCATTGGCAGGCCGCGCGCGTGTGGCTGTTCCACGCGTTGTCGCAGGAACAGGCCGCGCCGGGCGGGGCCTGAGCGCACGCCCGGTACTTTCGACCGGTGGCATCCCGGCGCGCATCGCCTACGATCGCCCCTTTCTCGTTCCAGGGGACCGCCCGCATGTCCAGCCTCCGCCCTGCCCTCCTCGCCGCCCTCCTCGTCGCCGCTTGCGGTTCCGCGCAGGCGAAGGATGGCGACAAGCCGAAGTGGGACGTGAACGCGCCGCATGGACCGACCAGGAAAGCCTCGTTCACCGTCGAGGAGGGAACCTGGATGGACCTCGACGTGAGCCCGGATGGACGCACGATCGTGTTCGACCTGCTCGGCGACCTCTACCTGCTGCCGATCGAGGGCGGCACCGCGCGCCGCATCACCTCCGGCCCGGCGTGGGACGTGCAGCCACGCTTCTCGCCGAACGGCAAGGAAATCGCGTTCACCTCGGACCGCGGCGGCGGCAACAACCTGTGGCGGATGCCGGCGAACGGCGGCGACCCGGTCGCGATCTCGAACGAGGACTTCCGCCTGCTCAACAACCCGGCGTGGACGCCGGACGGCCAGTACGTGATCGGCCGCAAGCATTTCACCGGCGAGCGCTCGCTCGGCGCAGGCGAATTGTGGATGTACCACCGCAGCGGCGGCGCGGGACTCCAGCTCACCCGGCAGAAGAACGATCAGCAGGACCTCGGCGAGCCGGCCGTGAGTCCGGACGGGCGCTGGGTCTACTTTTCCGAGGACGTGACGCCGGGGCCGTACTTCCAGTACAACAAGAATCCCCACGACGTGATCTACGCGATCAAACGGCTTGACCGCGAGACCGGCGAGATCGAAACGGTCGTCGCGACACCGGGTGGCGCGGTGCGCCCGCAACCGTCGCCGGACGGCGCCTCGCTCGCGTTCGTCAAGCGCGTGCGCGACAGGAGCGTTCTGCACGTGGTCGACCTCGAATCCGGCGACGTGCGCCCGCTGTGGGACGGCCTCTCGCACGACATGCAGGAGGCGTGGGCGATCTTCGGACCGTACGCGAACTTCGACTGGACGCCGGATTCGCGGCGCATCGTGATCTGGGCGCAAGGCAAGCTGTGGAGCGTCGACGCACAGGACGGCTCGCAGACACAGATCCCGTTCCGTGCCGCGGTCGAGCACACCCTCGCCGAACCGCTGCGATTCACGCAGAAGCTCGACCGCGGCGACTTCGCGCCGAAGATGATCCGCGATGTCGCGACCAGCCCGGACGGTCGGACCGTCGTGTTCCACGCGGTCGGTCACCTGTGGACGAAACAACTGCCGGACGGCAAGCCGGTGCGCCTTGTCTCGGGCGAATCCGGATTCGAGTACCAGCCTGCGTTCAGCCCGGACGGTCGCAAGCTCCTGTACACCACGTGGTCGGACGAGAAACAGGGCGCCATCGTCGAGCGCGACATCGCCAGCGACACGACGCGCACGCTGACGAGGAAGCCGGGCTTCTACTACGGCGCGCAGTATTCGCGCGACGGCCGCACCATCGCCTACGCGAAAACCAGCGGCAACTCGGCAACCGGCCATCTCAACGCCGGGCAGGCCGGCATCTGGCTGATGGACGCCGACGGCGGCAACGAGCGCAGGCTCACGAAGTCGGGCAGCGACCCGCAGTTCTCGGCCGACGGCACGCGCGTGTACTACCTGACCGGTAACGGCCTGAAGAAGAGACTTCGCAGCATCGGCGTGCGCGGCGAGGAGCCGCGCGAGGTGCTCGACCTCACGTATCCCGATTTCGTGCGCATCAGCCCGGACGGCCGCTGGATCGCCTTCACCGAGCTGTTCAACGCCTACGTCGCGCCGCTGCCGCAGACCGGCGGCAGCATCGCGCTGTCGAAGGACACCAAGGCGATTCCGGTCACGCCGGTCAGTGCCGACGTCGGCTCGTACCTGCACTGGTCGGCCGATTCGCGCGCGCTGCACTGGATGGTCGGCAGCGAGTACCACACGCGCCGGCTCGAAGACACGTTCGCGTTCCTGCCCGGTGCTCCGAAGAAGCTGCCGGCTCCGGGCAGCGACCGCGGCATCGACCTCGCACCGCGCATCGCACTCGACCGTCCGACCGGCACGTTCGCATTCACCCATGCGCGCATCGTGACGATGAAGGATGCCGCGAGCGGCCGCGAGGACGTGATCGAAGACGGCACGCTGCTCGTCGAGGGCGACACGATCCGCGCGGTCGGCACGAACGTCGCGATTCCGGCCGATGCCACGGTCATCGATGCGACGGGCAAGACCATCGTGCCCGGCTACGTCGACGCGCACGCGCACGCCAACCACTTCTTCGGCGGGGTGATCCCGCAGCAGAACTGGGCCTACTACGCGAACCTCGCGTTCGGCATCACCACGATGCACGATCCATCCGCCACCACCGAAACCGTGTTCTCGCAGGCCGAACTGGTCAAGGCCGGCACGATGGTCGGACCGCGCGTGTTCTCCACCGGAACGATCCTGTACGGCGCCGACGGCGACTTCAAGGCCGTCGTGAACTCGCTCGACGACGCACGCGCACACCTGCGCCGCATGAAGGCGAACGGCGCGTTCAGCGTGAAGAGCTACAACCAGCCGCGCCGCGACCAGCACCAGCAGATCAACCAGGCCGCGCGCGAACTCGGCATGCTCGTGGTCGAGGAAGGCGGCTCCACGCTCAACCACAACCTGCCGATGATCGTCGACGGCGTGACCAGCGTGGAGCACAACCTGCCCGTCGCGCCGCTGTATGCGGACGTGATCAACCTCTGGAAGCACACCGACGTGCGCAACACGCCCACGCTGGTCGTCAACTACGGCGGCCTTTCCGGCGAGTACTACTGGTACGCGCGCGACAATGTCTGGGAGGACCCCAAGCTCAACCGCTTCTTCCCGCGCGAGACGCTCGACGCGCGCTCGATCCGCCGCGAGACGGCGCCGGAATGGGATTACTACTACCGGACCGTCGGCGCGTCGGCGAAGAAGCTGCGCGACGCCGGCGTGCGCATCCAGACCGGAGGCCACGGCCAGTTGCAGGGCCTGTCGCTGAACTGGGAAATCTGGATGCTCGCGCAGAGCGGTTTCTCGAACTGGGAGGCGCTGCGCGCGGCGACGATCGACGGCGCGGACCTGATCGGCCTCGGCGGCGAACTGGGCTCGCTCGAACCCGGCAAGCGCGCCGACTTCGTCGTGCTGAACGCCGATCCGCTCGAGGACATCCGCGCCACCGCCGACACGCGCTACGTCGCGGTCAACGGGCGCGTGTTCGACGTTTCGGCGGACATGGCCGAGGTCGGCGGCAGGCAGCGCCCGGCCCCGGTCTTCTACTGGCAGCGCCACCGCGACGGCCACGGCTTCGGCGCCGAGTTCGGCCCGACCGCCGTCTGCCATTGCCCGAAGTCCGGCCTGCGGCACTCGCACTGAGCGCGGCGCGGCCGCGGCCGGTCAATCGGCAGGAACCGGCCTCGGGCGCAGCTTGCCGACCAGCGTGACCGCGACCAGGACCAGCGCGCCGACCACGATGCCGACGCCCGCATTCGCGGCCATGCCGAGCAGCGTGCCGGCCACGCCCTCCGGAACAATCCGTTCGACCGCGTGGTGCAACGGCCCGACGTTGTGCACGATGATGCCGCCGCCGACGAGGAACATCGCCGCCGTGCCGGCAATCGACAGCGCCTTCATCAGCCATGGCGCCAGCGCGACCAGTCCGCGTCCGAGCGAGGCCACGGCGCCACCCTTGCCGGCCAGCCACAGACCGACGTCGTCCAGCTTCACGATGCCGGCGACGAGGCCGTAGACGCCGGCCGTCATCGCGATCGCGATCACGATCAGCGCCAGCACCTGCTGCAGGAACGGCTGGCCGGAAACGATGCCCAGCGACAGCACGATGATCTCCGCCGAAAGGATGAAATCGGTGCGGATCGCGCCGCGAACCTTCTTCTTCTCCAGCGCGACGACATCGACATCCGCACGAGCGAGCGCATCCGCATGCGCCGCACGGCGCTTTTCGTCCTCGTCCTTCGAATGCAGGAACCGGTGCGCGAGCTTCTCCACTCCCTCGAAGCACAGGTACGCGCCGCCGAGCATCATCATCGGCTTGATCAGCCAAGGCAGGAACGCGCTGATCGCGAGCGCCGCCGGCACGAGGATCGCCTTGTTCAACAGCGATCCCTTCGCCACCGCCCACACCACGGGCAGCTCGCGGTTCGCCCTCACGCCGGTGACCTGCTGCGCGTTCAGCGCGAGATCGTCGCCGAGGACGCCGGCGGTCTTCTTGGCCGCGACCTTGGAAAGAACCGCGACATCGTCGAGCACGCTCGCGATGTCGTCCAGCAACATGAAGAAGCTTCCACCGGCCATTCGTCGATCCTGATCGCGGGTTCGCGCCCGATTGTCGCCGATGGCGCGCAACGCGCACAGCATCGCATCACCGCGGGTGCGCGCGATCCTCCGGCACGAGGCCCGCCCGATCGCAGATGGAAGCCACCCGCTCCGCTTCCCGTGCCAGTTCCGCGCCGCGCTGGACCACGCGAGGGCGGGCGTCGAGCGTGCAGCCGATCGCGCGCGCGAGCATCGCCGCGTGCGCCTGCGCAAGCGCATGCGCATCCGCCGGCGCCAGCAAGCCGGCCCGCGAGCAGGCGCCGATCAGGTCGGCCGTGTTGCCGCTTTCCGCCAGGTCGGGATGGCGCGACGCGTGTTCGAGCACCAGCGCCTGCAACAGGAACTCGATGTCGACCAGCCCTCCGATGCCCTGCTTGAGATCGAAGCGCTGCACGTCCGAACGATCGCGTTCGCCGCGCCAGCGCTCGCGCATCGCGCCGATCTCCGCACGCAGCTTGCGCGCATCGCGCGGGATGGCCAGCAGGTCCGCACGCGCCTGGGTGAAGCGCGACATCAGTCCCGGATCCCCCGCGATCGGGCGCGAGCGCACCAGCGCCTGCAGCTCCCACGTCCATGCGCGCTCGCGCTGGTAGGCGACGAACGCGGCGAGACTCTGCACCAGCAGCCCCTTGCTGCCGTCCGGGCGCAGTCGCACGTCCACTTCGTACAGGCGGCCGGATCGCGTCTGCACGCCGAGCAGATGCACCACGCGCTGCGCCAGTCGCGCATACCAGCGCGTGCCGTCGATCGGTCGCGCGCCATCCGACTCGCGCGACGCGCGTTCGGCGTCGTAGAGGAACACCAGGTCCAGATCGGAGCCGAATCCGAGTTCGCGCCCGCCGAGGCTGCCGTAGGCGATCACCGCGAAGCCGCTGTCCCCGCCCGGCAGCCGGCCGTGCGAGGCGGCGAGCTCGCGTTCCGCCAGACGCAGTACCGCACGGGCCACCGCGGCCGCCACGTGCGCGAGCTGGCGCGCGGCGACGACCGCATCGAGCCGCCCGGCGAGCACCGCCAGGCCGATCCGGAACAGGGCGGACTGGCGCACCTCCTGGATCGCGTCGATCTCGGCCTCGATGTCCGCGTCCGCGACGATGCCGACCTTGCGTTCGAGTTCCGCATCGAAATCGAGCTGCAGCGTGCCCGAATCGACGCGGTCGTCCAGCAGGTCGTCGATCAGCAGCGGGTGCGCGATCACGCGGTCGGCGAGGAACTCGCTCCGCGAGAACACCGTGGCGAGGCGCTTCAGCGCTGCCGGCTGCTCGTCGAGCAGCGCGAGATAGACCGAACGCCGCGCGACCGCCTGCACCAGCCGCAACAGGCGCGCGAGGCAGCGCAGCGGCTCCTCCTGCTCCGCCGCGACGGCGAGGATCGCCGGCATCACGCGATCCAGCCGCTCGCGCGCACGCGCCGACATCGTGCGCAACGCGCTGCCGCCGACCAGCGCTTCGAGTTCCGCCACGGCCCGTTCCACCGGCTGGAACCCCGCATCCGACAGCGCGTCGGGGTCGACGCTTCCGTCGCTTGCGAGCGTGCGCCAGAACGCCTGCCAGCTGCCCTGCGCGCGTCGCGCGCGGCCGCGCGCCTCCACGGCCATCAGCGCCGCGAACTCCTCGGAAACATGCGTGCGATGGCGGTCGAGTTCGGCCGCGACATCCGCCCATGTCGTCCGCCCGAGGCCGAGCGCGATGCGCTCCCGGACCTCGGCGTCCGCCGGCACTTCGTGCGTCTGCTCGTCGTCGAACATCTGCAGCCTGTTCTCGACGCGGCGCAGGTATCGGTATGCCTCGCGCAGGCGCTGCGCGCGTCCGGACGGCAACCAGCCGAGCTGTTCGCACGCGGCCAGCGCCGGCAACAGGCCGCGAACGCGCAAGGCCGGCTCGCGCCCGCCGCGGATCAGCTGCAGCAGCTGCACGATGAACTCGATTTCGCGGATGCCGCCGGGGCCGAGCTTGAGATGGTCGGCGAGATCCTTGCGCGCGACCTCGGCATCGATCAGCGATTTCATCTCGCGCAGCCCGGCGAACGCGCCGTAGTCGAGATAGCGGCGGAACACGAACGGCCGCAATGTCTCCAGGAAGCGCGCGCCCGCGCTGCGGTCGCCCGCGACCGGCCGCGCCTTGATCCACGCGTAGCGCTCCCAGTCGCGGCCCTCGCGCTGGAAGTACTGCTCCATTGCCGCGAACGACAGCGTGGTGTGTCCCGCACTTCCGAATGGTCGCAGCCGCAGATCCACTCGATGGACATGTCCTTCCGCGCTGCGCTCGGCCAGCAACGCGACCATCGCCTGTCCGACGCGCGCGAAATACGCACCCGCCTCGAGCGGACGCGCTCCGTCGCTGGTGCCGCCGTCCGCATGGGCCAGCACGAGGTCCACGTCCGAGGAGAAATTGAGCTCGCCGCCGCCGAGCTTGCCGAGCGCAAAGACGGCCATGCGCTGCACCGCCCCGCCCGCACCGCGCACCACGCCGTGGCGCGCCGCGACCTCGCGCTCGGCGCCGCGCAGCGCCGCCTCGATGCAGGCTTCGGCGAGCACGGACGCGCCGGCCAGCGTCGTCTCCACGTCATCGGCACCATTGACGTCGCGCCAGACCAGGCGAAGCGATTCGCGGGTGCGGAACCGACGCAGTTCGCGATGCAGGGTCGCGGCATCGGGTGCCGCTGCGAGCACGCCCGCACGCGCATCGGCGTGACGCGGATCGCTCATCAACTGCAGGAATTCCGGCCCGAGCAGGGCCGGGTCGCGCAGGAAGCTGCGCCAGGCGAAGTCGCTCGCCATCAGCACGCGCTGCACGTGATCGTCCACGCCGGCATCGTCGTGGAACGGCACACCCGCTTCGCGGCAGGCGCGCTGGATGCGTGCGAAACGGTCGTCGACAAGCCGCGCGAGCGGGCGCGGCCAGTGCGCGGGCTGCAGGAGTACGCCTTGCATCCGGCCATTGTCGCAGCAGGCCGCCGGAGGGAACCAGCGGGCGGGATGCACGCTCCGCGGCGGCCTCGGCATGCTGCAGCCGCACATGCGCGCCGCGGACCGGAAACGGTCCGTGACATCCGGTTAACGCACGGTTGCCTTTGTCATGGCATTGTCGCGCGCCTGTCATGCACACGACATCTTTCCCCGCCGCCCATCCGCCCGAGCGCGCGCGCCATCTGCGCGAGATCGGCTTCGTGGTCGCCTGCGCGCTGCTGCTGCTCGTGGCCCTGGCGCAACTGGACTCCGGCATCGAGTTCGCGCGCCCCGCTGCCCTGCACCTGCTGCTGCTGAACGCGGTCCCGGCGTTCGCGCTGCTTGCGCTGCTGCTCGCGCTGACCCGCCGCGTGCTGCTGTCGACGTGGCTGGTGCTGCTGCTGATCGGCGCACTGTACGGCGCCAACGCCGCCAAGCTCGGCATGCTGGAGATGCCGCTTCTGCCGGCCGATCTGCGATTCCTCGCCGAGCCCGGCCCGGCGATCGCGCTGTTCTCCAAGTACCTGCATTTCGACGCGCTGCGCATCGCGCTGATCGCGATCGGCACGCTGATCACGCTGGCGCTGCTGCGCGAGCCGCGCATGCGCACGCTCGCAGGCTGGCGCGCACCGGTATTCGGCGCGGCGGCGCTTGCCGCGTGCATGACGCTGATGGCCGGCGCCTCGCCATGGCGGCGCATGTACCAGTCGGCCGAGGCGGAGTTCCAGCCGTGGGAGCTGGCGCGCAGCGTCGTCCACACCGGCCTGATCGGCAACCTGCTGCTGTACCACTGGCAGATGGGCACGGGCGACATCCCGGCCGCGGATCGCGCGGCGGCGGTGGCGCTGCTGTCGGCGCACGCGCCGGACCTCAGGGCCGGCCTGGCGGCCACGACCACTGCGCGGAAGCTGCCGGACATCGTCGTCGTCCAGAGCGAGTCGCTGTTCGATCCGGCTCGCCTCGAAGGCGTACTCAGCGGACGCTGGCTGCCGCACTACCACCGGCTCGCGCGTCGCGCGACCCACGGCGACCTGCGGGTTCCGACCTTCGTGGGCGGCACCATCCGCACCGAGTTCGAGGTGCTCACGGGCGCCCCGCTGGCCAGCCTGGGCGGCGTGCAGTATCCGTGGCTGGAACTCGACCGCGACGTCTATCCGGGCCTGACCCGGGTGCTCAACGAACGCGGCTACCGCAGCCTTGCCGTGCATCCGAACGCCGCCGCGTTCTGGAACCGCGCGCGCGCGTACCCCGCCGTCGGCTTCGAGCGCTTCATCGACGGCAGCGCCTTCGATCCGCAACGCATCGTCGGCCTGTTCACCTCCGACGCGGCGATGACGGACCGCGTGCTGGAGGAACTCGCCGACGACGGCCCGCCACAGTTCGTGTTCGCGGTGAGCATGGAGAACCACGGGCCGTTCGACTACCGCCCGAACCTCGATGCCGAGCGCCTTGCTGCGCTGCCGATGCCGGAGTCGCTCGATTCCGGCGGGCGCCTGTGGTTCGGCAACTACCTCTACCTGCTGGACGACGCCGACCGGGAACTCGGCCGCCTCGCCGACGCGCTCGCCAAGCGCAAGCGGCGCACGCTGCTGCTGTTCTACGGCGACCACCTGCCCGGCCTCGCGCCGGTGTACTACCAGCTCGGCTTCGACGACGGCCGCAAGGCCGAGGAACAGCCGGTGCCGTGGCTGCTCCACGACACCGCCAATCCACGCCCGCGGCGCCTCGACGCGCATGCGTGGATGCTGCCGGCGCTGCTGCTAGATGCGGCCGGCATCCACGACGATCCCTATTTCAACGTGCTCGCCACGCTCGCGCGCTCGCCCGACTTCGATGCCGACGACCCCGACACGGCAAGGGGGCTCGATGCACTCGCGCGCCTGCACCTGCGCGGCGAGTTCGAGCCGGTGCTGCACGACGCCCTCGGCATCGCGGCCGATGCGGCCATGAAGACGCGCCGCCTCTGATCCCCCGCGCCTCGCTGCCGGATCGACCGGCCTGCACTGCGATGGCACTGCCGCACGGGTGGCACCGCGCCGCCATGCGGATCGACACGGTGGCTGCGGCCATGGCCTCGCCCGCGACCCGCTGCCGCGCCGATGCGTCCGGAAGCGTTCGCGGATCGCGGTAGCCGTTCCGCGATCACGCCACGGCGGACCGCTTCGCGCGCGTGGCGAGGATGGCCGCTGCCGCCGCCTCGCCACTCTCCACGCCGCCTTCCATGAATCCCTGGTTGTCGAATGCGCAGTGCTCGCCGGCGAAATGCAGGTTGCCGACGCGCTCGCCGATCGCGCCACGCAGCGTGGTCCACTGGCCGGGCCGGAAACAGGCGTAGCTGCCCTTCGTCCAGGGATGCACGGGCCAGTGGAAGCGCGCCTCGCGCATGCCGTCGCGCGCGGCGGAGAGGCCGGGCCATATCGCTTCGAGCTCGCGCACCGCACGATCGGCCTGCTGCCGCGGCGTGCCGGCCCCGATTTCCAGCCCGTGCCGCCCGCCGGTGAAGTTGGTCAGGATGCCGGCCGCTCCCGACTGCATGCGGCTGGTTTCCCACGTGGTCTGCGGTGCGAGGTCGCTGAAGGAGCCTCCCGCGCTGGCGTGCCGCGTGCGCCATACGCGCTCGGAAAATCCGATCATCAGCTTGGCATTGCTGCCGTAGCCCAGTTCGGCGATCGCGCGGCGCTTGTGCGACGGCAGGTCGATATCGAGGCGCACGTCGCGCAGCGTCGTGAACGGCAGCGCGAGCACGACTTCGTCCGCGCGCACCTCGAGCGAGGCCACGCCACGCCGGAACGAAAGTGCGCAGCCGTCGCCGCGCGCGCGCACGGCCTCCAGCACCGCGCCGGTCTCGATCGCGTCGTCGAGCCTCGCCGCGATCGCGTGCGGCAGGCGATCATTGCCGCCGCGCAGATGCCAGCGCTCGTCGCTCTCGCCGAAGATGCGGAACGCCTCGGTGCCGGGGTCGATGAAGGTCAACAGGTTGAGCGCCGACTGCTCGTCGCACTCCAGGCCCATCTCGGTGGTGTAGGCCACCTCGATCAGGCGGCGCAGCCAGCCGGACACTCCGTTCCGGTCCAGCCATTGCGCGATCGACTCGCGGTCCAGCGCCTCGGCGCCACCCGGCGTCGCGTACGTGATGTCCCCGTCCGGCAGCGTGGCCGCGTCGCGCGCGATCGCGTCCGCGATCGGCGCGAAAGCACGCAGGATCTCCTCCTCGCTGCGCCTGCGGCCCTCGCAGAACCAGACATCGCCGAACGCGGCAGTCGGATCGGCCGCAAGGTCGTCCAGTGGCAGGCCGAACTCTGCCGCGAGCGCGCGGATGCGCACGTGGCCGGAATCGACCAGCTCGCCACCGAGTTCGCACACCTGGCCATCGGCGAAATGATCGCGCAGCGAGAACATGCGCCCGCCGACGCGCTCCTGCGCCTCGTATACGCGCACGCGCCGGCCGGCCTGACGCAGCCGCCATGCGCAGGTCAGGCCCGCAATTCCGGCGCCGACGACGACCACCTCCCGATCGTCTCGCGGACAACCCGGAAACCGCGCGCACGCGGCCAGCGCCAGCGCACCGGCCGCCGCACCCGATTGCCGCAGGAACCGACGCCTCGCGCGATCGACGCGCAGTTCGCGCTCGCGCGCGATCGCCTCGTCCAGCGGCTCGCCCGTGCGCCGCGCCTCCGCCGCGATCGCAGCCGCGCGACGCAGCAGGTCCGCCCATGCCGTTCTCGCCATGGCCCACCTCCGTTTGCCCATCGATCACGCAGCGACGAGCCGCACGGGGCCAGGCCCTGGCCCCGCTCCCCGCGACTCGTCGTGGAAGGGCGAGTATGCGCCGTACCGGCGCGCCGGAGACCACGTCCATGCCGCACCTCGCCACACCACGAGCCAGACCCCTTGCCACCACCGCACTGCGCACCTGGCTTGCCGCACTGCTCGCGCTGGGTGCCGGCGCCGTTCGCGCGGGCGGCATCGAATTCGTCGTCACGCGCACCGACGATCCCGTGCCGGATGAATGCCGGCCCGGCGATTGCTCGCTGCGCGAGGCCATGCTGGCCGCCGAAGCGAACGATCCGTTCGCCGATGCCGACGTGATCGTGCTCGGGCCGGGAACCCATGCCCTGGTGCGCGGGCCGCTGGATGCGGTCCGCCAGCCGCTGCGCGTGGTCGGTGCCGGCTCGCCGCAGACCCGCATCGAGCTGGGCGACGATGCCTACCTGTTCGAGGCGGCAGAAAACGCGAACCTGCGACTTGCCGGAATCGAGATCGCGTCGGGCGACGGCGTCGTCGTCATCCACGACGGAGCGAGCGCAAGGCTGGACGACGTCGTCGTCGCGGATGGCCACGTTTCGGTCGGCAGCGGCTCGAACATGACGCTGCGTGCCAGCACGATCCGGCGCACGCTGTACAACCATGGCGAGCTGCTGGTCGAGGACAGCGCTATCTTCAACCTCTACCAGATGAGCCCGCAATCCGGGGTGCCGCACGCGATGGTGCGCCGCTGCCATGTCGACGGCGCACTGCATCCCGACGCTGCCCTGCCTTCGGCCATGACGATCCATGCCGGCACGCTGGAGATCGAAGCCTCGCTGCTCGACGGCACCACGGTCCGCGCCATGGGCGCGTCGACCACGCGCATCAGCGATGCCACCGTGACGGAGGGCGAGATGTCGCTGGTCGCCGACGGCGCCGAGCTGGAGTTGCGCCGCATCCACTACATCGGCAACACCGGCCCGGTCCGTGCCGAAGCGGCCGCCACGATCACCATCGAGGACAGCCTGTTCGAGGACAACCCGGTGCGTGCCCTGTACGCGGCCGGCAGCTCGGAATGGAACATCACCGGATCGAGCTTCGTCGCCAACCAGGTGGATGGCAACGCCGGCGGCGCGATCGTGCTGGAGGACACCGCTGCGCTGCGCATCCGCAACAGCACCTTCCACGGCAACGGATTCTCGGTCGCGGCGGCCGCGGACGGCGCGCGCGGCGGTGCGATCGGCTTCCGCAACGGCGCCGGCGCGCGACTCGTGCTGCAGCACGTGACGCTGGTGCGGCCGTGGGTGATGCCGGTCGGCGTCGTCGGCACGGTGCTGGGCGGCCACGGCACCGGGGTCACGCTGGATGTTTCCAACACCATCGTGAGCGGCAGTTGCGGCTTCGGCGCCGGCGTGCTGCAGAACAACGCCGGCAACATCGAGTCGCCCGGAAACACCTGCGGGCTCGCGTCCGGCGACAACCTCGTCGGCGTGGGCAGCGGCGATCTCGCGCTGGGCACGCTCGGCGACCACGGCGGACCGACGCCGACGATCCTTCCCGCCGAAGGCAGCGTCGCGATCGACGGCGCCGGCACGCCGCAATGCCTCGAAGCGGACCAGCGCGGATTTCCGCGCCCCGGCGGCGCGCGCTGCGACGTCGGCTCCGTCGAGGCCGATGCCGACACGCTGTTCGCCGACGGCTTCGACGGCTGAGCGCGCGCGACCCCGGCCCGCACCGGCTTGCGTGGACGCTGACACGACCCACGCGAGCACGTGCATGCGCAATCCGATCCCGCTCCACCTCTTGTGCTTCCGATGCCTGCTGCTGACATCGGCGATTGCCGGCTCGCCGGTGCGGGGCGAGGACGGCGATCCCGATCCCGCGTTCGGCGACGGCGGGCGCGCCGTCCATGCCTGGCCGGCCGGCGAAACCTTGCAGGCCGAGACCACCGCCGGCGCGACGGCGCCCGACGGCAGCGTGATCGCCGGCGGCTGGATCAGCCATTCCGCCGGCCAGCAGCACTACGCGGTCACCTTGCTGCGCTGGCGCGCGGACGGCACGCCCGATCCCGGCTTCGGCGACGACGGCGTCGCGCGCATCGATCTCGATCCGACGGCGCACATCCGCGAGACCCTCGTCGCGGTCGTGCCGCAGCCAGGCGGCAAACTGCTGGCGGTCGCCGGGATCCAGCTGCCCGATCAGATGGCCTACCGACCCGTGCTGCTTTCCATGCGCGCCGACGGCACGCCGGACGAGGCGTTCGGCCCCGGCGGCATGCGGCCGATCGACACCGCGCCGTGGGATGCGCTCGGCGACGTGCAGATCCGCGCGACGGCGGCGCAGCCGGACGGGAAGATCGTGCTCGCCGGCATCCTGGTCACCGGCGACGGCTACCACGTGCTCGTCGGACGCGTGCTGCCCGACGCGAGCCCCGACGCCGGCTTCGGATTCCAGGGCTACCGCACCGTTTCGTTCGATCTCGTGGACGCGGGATACGACAGCCTGATGGGCATCTTTCCGCTCGCCGACGGCAAGCTCATGCTGCTCGGCAGGGCGGAGATCGCGGACGAGATCACGGCTGCCGCACCGCCGGCGATGGTGCGTCTGACCGCGGCCGGAAACGTCGACACGGCATTCGCCGCGAACGGCCGCCGCGTGTTCGCGACCAGCCCCTGGCCCGCCGCGCGCTTCTACTACCGCGGCGTCGCGCGCCAGCCGGACGGCAAGTTCCTGTTCGGCGGCTACTGCCTCAACTGCTCGGGCACGTACAGCGCGGTGGTGCTGCGCGCGGATGCCTCAGGCGAACCGGACGCGAGCTTTGGAACGGCCGGCTGGAGCCTCGTGCCCGCGCCGACGAATCCCGCGCTCGCAAGCCTGCACGTGGACGCGCGCGGCCGCATCGTGCTGGCCGGCTCCACCGTGGGCGGCGGCGAGCGGCAGGTGCTGGTGGCGCGCCTGACAGCCGACGGACAGGCGGACACGAGTTTCGGCGCGGACGGCAACGGCGCCAGCGTTCTGGCGCTGCCGGACCACACGGCCGCCGAATGGAACGTGACGTCGGTCGCCTCGGAGCGAGACGGCTCGCTGTATCTCGGGGTGAGCAACTACGTCCCGATCGACGGCGGCAGCCGCGGCGGCGTGGCGCGCCTGCATGCGGACGGCTCGCTCGACACCGCCTACGGCACGGGCGGCCTGCGCGAGCTGACCCGCGAGCAGGGCAGCCGCATCGAAGCGATCGCGCGGCGCAGCGACGGCCGCCTGGTGGCGGCCGGATCGATCGACCACACCGGCGGCAGCCGCGACTTCTACGTCGCTCGCCTGCTGCCCGACGGCACGCTGGACCACGACTTCGACGGCAATGGCATCGCCCGCTACGAAATCAGCCCGCAGCAGGACGACGGGCTGGCGCTGGCGCTCTCCGCCGGCATGCCGGTCATCGCCGGACACACCTACGCGCCCGACGCGACCGCCGCCGTCCTGCGCCTCGAATCGGACCTGCTGTTCGCCGACGGACTGGATTGAATGTCGCGAAAACGCGAGGAGCACGCCATGCGTCCTGGATGCCGGTGGCACCGTCTGGCCCGCGCGCTGCTGCTCGCGCTGGCACTGCCCGCCGCGCACGCCGCGGACGGCGACCGCGACCTCTCGTTTTCCGGCGATGGCGTCGCATGGGCGGAATGGGCGGCGCCGATCGGCGCCATTCGCCGCGTCCACGCGGACATCGCCGCGGACGGAAGGATCGTGCTTGGCACGTCCGTGAACCGCGACGGCAATCGCGACTTCGCGATCGCGCGCCTGCACGCGAGCGGCGCCACCGACAACGGCTTCGGCTTCTTCGGCCTGCGCACGCTGGGCTTCGACCTCGTGCCGGACGGCTTCGACGTCCTGCTCGGCGTGGTGGCGCTGGCGGACGGCCGGACGCTGCTGCTCGGCAGCGCCGAGGCGCCCGGCGGCGCCGGACTGCCGGCGCTGGCGCGGCTCACCGCCGCGGGCAATGCGGATCCGTCGTGGGGCGTGGACGGCCGCCGTGTCGTGGCCGCCTCGCCATGGCCGATGCAGGATGTCTCGATCAACGCGGTGGCGCGCCAGCGCGACGGTCGCCTCGTGTTCGCCGGGACCTGCCGCACCTGCCCGGCGAATGCGCCGCGGTCGCGTTGCGCACCGACGCCAGCGGCCTCGTGGACGAGGGATTCGGCGATGCCGGCTGGACCGCGCTCCCGCTTCCGCCGCGCTCGCACGTGGTGGCGGCCACGGTCGATCCGCAAGGTCACATCGTGGTGGCCGGATTCGAGGGCGATCTGGCCAGCGACGACCATGTGCCGCTGCTCGCGCGATTCCTCGCGGATGGCGCGCCGGATCCGGCGTTCGGCGCCGGCACCGGCTACGTGCGCCTGACCGCGATCCCCGATGCGCCGGCCGGCGGCTGGATGGGCACCGCCCTTGCCGCCGACCGCGACGGCACGCTGCTGCTCGCGCTCGGCACCGACGAGGACCGCGACTCGCTGCGCGGTGGCATCGTGCGCGTGCGCGCGAACGGCAGCCGCGACCCCGGCTTCGGCGACGGCGGCCTGCTGCTCGCCGACCCCGCGAACGACACGCAGCTCGATGCGATCGCGCTGCAGGGCGACGCCCGTATCATCGCCGCGGGGCTGGTGTCGCGCGCCGACAGCGGATGGGATGTGTTCGCGCTGCGCGCGCTGCCGGACGGCTGCCGCGATGTCTCGTTCCACGGCAACGGCGTCGTGCGCCACTCGCTCGACGCGGCATCGGACCAGGCGACCGCGATCGCCTTCCAGGCCGGCCGCTGCTGGCCGGATCCGCGACGCGCGAGGGCAGCCGCGACGCGTTCGCGCTGCGGCTCGAAGCGGACCGCATCTTCACGGACGGCCTGGAACGGTGAAGTGCCGTCAGAACCCGAAACCGTCCGCGAAGATGCGATCGGGCAGCGCGTCCTTCTCGACCGCGCCGACGTCGCAGCCGACGCCATCGGCGGGGCGGACGTGGCCACGCTGGTCCAGCGGGTAGAACCGGCACCATGTGTCCTTCGCGCGATCGAGCACGATGCTGCCGACCGCGGGATCGAAGGTATCGGTGAATCCGCCGTGATCGGCAAGAGCGCCGAGGTGGAGCTGGATCGGCGGCACGGCGACTTCGTTCGATGCGGGATCGAAACCGCAGGAGTCCGCGCCCGCCTCGATGTTGCCCTCGGCCTGGAACACTGCGCCGCCACCGCCGAACGCGCAGCGGCCGTCCAGCACGCTGTTGTACACCCGCACGTTGGCCGGCCCGCCGCGCACGGTCAGCAGCGATCCCGGCGTACCGGCCGGCAGCGACGGCGCCTTGCGCATCGTCGCGTGGAACAGCCAGAAGATCGCCGTGTCCGCCGCGTACACCCCGATGGTGTCGCCGTAGCCGCCTCCGGCATCCTCGTGGAACGTGTTGTCGGCGAACGTGACCTGACTCATCACCACGTTCGCGCCTGCCAGCACGCGCACCACGGCGCCGTCCAGCGCAGCGCCGCCGCGGTTGCCGACGAACAGCGCGCGCTGGATGCGCCAGGCAGCGGCCTCATCGGCCAGCAGCACGGCCGGATCGCCGTTGGCGAGGCTGTCGCCGGCGACGACGTTGTCGCGGAACTCCACGTCCTCCATCCACACCATCGCGTCGCGGTTGCCTCGCAGCGGACCGGTGTTGCCGATGAAGCGCGTGCGCCGCACCACCACGTCCGCGGCCGTGCCGGCGACGGCCTGCCACAGGTCCAGCGGCCGCGCGGCGCCGCGAATCGTGCTGTCCTCGATCACGGCTTCGCCGGCGCCCCATGCGAGGACGCCGAAGTCGGGACCGGTCAACTCGGACCGCGTCACGCGCACGGCGACCTGCTCGCCCATCACGCCGAAACCGGACGCCTGGCTGCCGACGAGTTCGCACGTGCCCTCCGCCGCGATGCATGCCGCAATGCCTCCGATCGACGAATCGCGCACGCGCAACGCCACGTGGCCGGCAGCGCCGGAATCGCCGGCGACCACCTCGCCGCCCGGCACGTCCACCGCCTCCAGCGTGGTGACCGTGTGGTCGCGGTCGGCGGCGATCGCGGTACCGCCTGCGGCGGCGAAGCGAAGACGGCGCACCGTGACGCTCGACTGCGCGGCGATGCGCAGCGCCGTGGGTCCGCCGCTGCCGACGATCTCCGTCGTGTCGCGTCCGGTGCCTTCGATGACCAGCTCCCCGAACGCCACGAGATCGCCGCGTGTCAGGAAGTGCTGTCCGGCGCCGAGCCGGACGACGTCGGCGCCGGGCGTCGCCTGTGCCGCATCCACCGCCTCGCGCAGCGAGCAATCGGCGGGCAGGCAGCCGTCCGGCGGCGGATCGTCGCCGCGCGTGACATCGAACGTATCGGCAAGCAACGGCGCGGACGGCACCGCAAGCAGAAACAGCAGCGAAAGGACACGCATGGCTCGGGGCTCCTCGGGGTCGGACATCCAAACGCGGATCGGCCTGCGCAGGGGCCAGTGGCTCGCGACCGCGCTGGTGCTGGCCCCGGCCCGCGCCGGCCGCCGTGGTGTCTGCACGACGCGGCGCGCTTGCCGCGCCGTTTCCCACCTGCATGGGGGCATCGACATGAACTGGAAGCATCTTCTGTTTTCGTTCGAGGGACGCGTCGGCCGCGGTCCGTACTGGGGACTGGTGGTGGTCTCGCTGCTGCTGTTCGGCATTCTCGGCGGCGCAAGCGTGATGACCATGCTGCGCGCGACCGATTCCGCCAACGCGGCCGGGGGCACGAGCGTGGTGACGATGATCGCCGCGCTGCTGCTCTGGCCGGCACTTGCGATCCAGGCCAAGCGCTGGCACGACGTCGACAAGTGGCGTGGTGGATCCTGATCGCGCTGGTACCCGTCGTGGGCGGCCTGATCGCGCTGGTGTTCAACGGTTTCGTGGCGGGAACTCCCGGCCCGAACCGGTTCGGGCCCGCGCCCGCTGCAGCACCGGCGGCGCGGACCAGCACTGCCTGACGGATGACCGGCCCGCCGCGCGCGGCGGGAACGCTCGCACCAGAGCGAGGACCCGCATCACCGACCAGCTCGTGGTCGCGCCCGCCGCCGGACAGCGCAGCCGCCGTGCGCGAGGGCCGGATGTCGCGATCGCCGCGCCCCGGCCCCGCATCGCCCTCCACATGCGACACGTCCGCGCGATCGGCACGGGCATGCCGGCCCGTCGTCACCGGCATGCACGTCGCCATGCCGCCGGAGCGAGCCGCCACCACGCTCAGCGCGACGCGAGGAGCCGCTCGAACCGGCGCGCCTCGTGCAGGCGCCGTGCGTCCTCGGGTCGCAACTGCAGGCGCGCGAGCGCATCGCGCAGGTCCGCGCGCGCACCGTCGACGTCGCCGTGCGCCAGGTGGATGCGGCTGCGTTCCAGCAACGCGCTGCCGAGCATCGCCGCGGCGTCCGGATCATCCTTTCCGGCGAGGGTGGCTCGCGCCTCCTCGATGAATCGTCCGGCTTCGTCGCGTTCCGCGTCGCCCCCGGCCGCGACCAGGCTCGCGGCGAGCGCGATCCGCGCCTGTGCCACCTCGGCGTGGTCGGGGCCATACATCGCCAGCAGGCCCTCCAACGCGCGACGACGGTGGCCGATGGCCTCGCCGATGCGCCCCTGCGCATGGCGCAGCATTCCGGCCACGTTCGCCATGTACAGATCCAGGTATTCGTCCTTCGCCATGCGCCCGCGCGCGGCGACGGCGGCATCGACCACCGCCTCGGCCTCGCCGAGCAGACCGGAATCGAGCAACGACTCCACGCGCAGAAGCGCCGTGAGCCACGTGTAGACGCTGTCGCCGGTACTTTCGCGGAAGGCCTCGAAGGATGCGCGCAGACGCGCTGCCGCCAGGTCGGGCTGCCCCTTCGCGCGCGCGAGCACACCGTGGAACTGCAAGGCCTGAGCGTACTGCGCGACGGCTCCGGATGCCTGGAGGATGCCGATGGCCTGCGCCAGCGAGCGATCCGCGTCGTCGAAACGCCGCATGCGCCGCTGCAAGTCGCCGAGCCGGATCAGCGTGGAGCCAAGCAGGCGATGGCCGGCAGGCAGTTGCAGGCGCTCGATGCGGACCGCCGCCTCGTAGGCCGGCAGCGCGTCCTGGTAGCGGCGCTGCACGCGCAGCACGTCGCCGATTCGCGTGTTCAGCATTGCGCCGCGGACGTGATCCTCGCCGCCTGTCGCGACGACGATGGCGAGCGCCTCGCGGTACCTGTCCAGCGCCTCGTCGTATCGGCCGGTTTCCTGCAGCACGTTGGCAAGCGTCGCCAATCGCGTCGCCACCTGCACGCTGCCCTCGCCGAAGGCCGCGCGATCGATCGCCAGCGCGTCGCGCGCGAGGCGCTCGGCCTCCTCGTTGCGCGCCGCGACGAGTTCGACCAGGGCGAGCGCGCCCGCGACCTGCGCCGCGCGCGGATGCCGATCGAGCCCCGCCGCGCGCAGGCGTCCGGCCGCCTCGCGCAACAACGGCGTCGCAGCGGCAATGTCGCCGGCCGCATGGACGGATTCGGCGTAGGCCGCGAACGCGTCCGCGCTCGCGGTGCTTTGCGGACCGGTCAGCCGCTCCTGCATCTGCCATGCGCGGCGCAGCGTCTCCGTCGCGCGCACGGGCTCGTCCACGCCGACCTGTATCTCGCCGAGATCGCGCAGCAGCTCGGCCTGCAGTTCCGCCTGCGCACCGAACGACGCCTCGACCTCCGCGATGCCTTCGCGGACGAGGTCGACCGGCGTGCGCGCTGCCGCCCTCGCGCGGGCGATCGGATCCTGCTCGCGAAACAAGGTCAGGATGAACTGCTTGACGCGATCGCTGCGCGCGAGTTGCTGCTCGGCCTTCTCGCGTTCGGCATCGGCGCGCTGCGCCGCCTCGCGCGCGGCGCGCGCCTGCCACAGCGTGGCGCCGAGCCCGGCCACCAGCGACAGCAGCACCAGCAACGCGGCCACGACCGCGGCGCGATGACGGCGGACGAACTTCGAAAGGCGATATGCCGCCGAGTCGGCGCGCGCCACGATCACGCGCCCGTCGAGCCAGCGGCGCAGGTCGTCGGCGAACGCCGCGGCGGTCGGATAGCGACGCTGCGGCTCGCGCTGCAGCGCGGTCGCGATGATCACGTCGAGATCGCCGCGCAGGCGGCGCGCGAGGCGCACGCGATCGGCGCCCTTCCCGTACAGCGACTGCACGTGCGCCTGCGTCTGCCGGCCGAGGCACGCGCTCGCGCGCTCGACCGCCGCGCCGTCCGCCGCGTGCGCGATCGATGCGGGATCGCCGCCTCCACGCGCACGCGGAATCACGCCAACCAGCAGTTCGTGCAGCAGCAGGCCGAGCGCATGCACGTCGGTCGCGGTGCCGACGGGCTCCCCGCGCAACTGCTCGGGCGCGGCATAGGCGGGCGAGAACGCGCGCTGGCCGGTGCAGGTGACGGTCTCGCCACCGGTCGGTTCGAGCAGCTTGGCGATGCCGAAGTCCAGCACGCGCGGCTCGCCTGCCGCATCGACCAGCACGTTCGACGGCTTGAGGTCGCGATGCACGACGAGGTGTGCGTGCGCCCAGGCCACCGCGTCGGCGACCTTCGCCAGCAGGGCGACGCGCGCCTCGATGCCCAGCTTCCGGTGCTCCGCCCAGACGGTGATTGCATCGCCGTCGACGTACTCCATCGCATAGAACGGCCTGCCATCCGCGCTCATGCCGCCGTCGAGCAGGCGCACGATGTGCGGGTGCGCAAGACGCGCAAGAATGCTGCGTTCCTGCAGGAACCTCCGCAGGATCGCATGCGAATCCATGCCGCGCTTGAGCAGCTTGATCGCCACGCGTTGCTCGAACGCGCCATCGGTGCGCTCGGCGAGCCATACGACACCCATGCCGCCTTCGCCGAGCTTGCGCAGCAGGCGATATGCACCGACACTGCGGTCCGGCGGCTCCGGCTCGCCGAGCAGGGCCGGCAGCACGTCCGACGGGCCCGCATCCAGCATGCCGCCTTCGTCGTCGGCGGCGAGCAAAGCGCGGACCTCGTCCGCGAAGGCGTGATCGGCGAGCGCAGCGAGGCGGCGCTCGCGCTCCTCCGGCGACCGTTCGACCAGCTCGTCGAACAACGCGGAAACGGCGGCCCAGCGCCCGGCATCGACCATCTGCAACGCTCCCCCGAAGTCGCTACCGTGCCATGCTGGGGGCTCCACGGCAATCCGGGCCACGCGGCTCAGCCGCTGCGACACCGCGATACGCAGGCGGCGAGCGCGAGCGGCATGCCGAGCAGGACCAGCGCGAGCGGGCCGGTGGCCGGGCCGGATACGCATCCACGGGTGCCACGCCGGTGTCGTCAGCGACGCGCGTACGCTGGGCAACCTTCCGCCGGAAACCATCCCGCATGAACGTCCCTGTTCGTGTGATGGGCCGAGCTGCTGGCCGCGGCAAGCGGCGCGATCTACCTGCCGTTCGAGGCATTCGGATTGCTCCGCCACGCGGACCTGCTGCACGCCGCGCTGTTGCTGCTCGCCGTGCTGGTGGTCGCCGTGATGATGCAGCCATGGAGCCGCCGTCGCCGCGGCGCGACGCGGCGCGCACGTCCGGTCGATCCTGCGCTGCTTGGCGCGGCGCTCAGCGAACGCGGCAAGCTGGAACTGTCCGAGGACCGCTTCGACGCGGCGATCGCACTGCTCGAGCAGGCGCTGCCGCTGCAACGCGGTGCCGATCCGCGCGGGCTGCCGCCATCGATCACGCTCGATCGCCTCGCGCTCGCGAACAGCCAGCTCGGCCGGCACGACCGCGCGATCGCGCGATCGCGCTGTACGAGGAGTCGCTGGCGGTTCGTCGCCGCGACCAGCCCGACGACGCGCCGGACGCCCTGCACGGCTACAGCGCGATCGGCAACGCGCTGCTGCGCGCGGGCCCCAGCGCCGAGGCGGAACCGTTGATGCGGCGCGCGGCCGACGGCGCGCTCTCGCGTTTCGGCCAACAGCACGTCAAGACCGCGCATTACCAGAAAAACGACGCGACCAGCCTGATCATGTTGCATCGCCCCCTGGAAGCGGCGGATCAGCTGGCGCTCGCGGTCGCGACCGAGCGCGAGCTGTATCCGGCCGACAGCCCGGTCGTCGTGGTCGGCATCAACAACCTCGCCGCGCTGGAACTGATGCTCGGTCACCTACAGCGCATGCGGCTGGAACTGGCGTCGACGCCATCATCGGCCGCCGCACTGAAAAACCTTGCGCGCGCATCAACTGCATGAACAACCCGAACGGCCCCGGCCTCGCCTGCAACGGCCCGGCGCATCCGGCTACTCGGCCTACGAGATCGACGACGACGGCGGCCAAGCCGATCCGTGCGCTTCGCTGATCGCGGTGACGTATGCGCTATCGAACGAACCGCTCGCGATATGGCGAAACATCGACGCGCTGTTCGCGATCGATCCGTCGCTCTGGTCAGCCGTGCTGGAGAACCTGCTCACCGACGACGACAGCCACGTCAGCAAGTGCTGCGACTTCATGACCTACGTCGATCCGATCGACGGCCGCATGCACCTGGTCCAGCGCGACGCGAACGATACGTTCAGCGCTCCGAACTGTGCGTTCGACCGCAATTTCAGCGCGTCGAACAAACCGGTGCTCAGCCGCCTGCTGTCGGTGCCCGAACTGCGCCAGCGCTACCTCGCGCATTACCGCACCGTGCTCGCTGACTTGGACTGGGACGTGCTCGGGCCGCTGTTCGAGCAGCAGCGCTAGCTGATCGACGCGGCGGTGCAGGCGGACCCCGAGAAGCTGTACTCGTACGCGCTGTTCCAGCAGAACTTTACCGGCACCGTGACGCTGCCAGGCGGCGGCCCGGCCGGCGGCACCGTGGCCGGGCTGCAGCAGTTCATCACCCAGCGCGCCGCGACCCTCGCCGCCAGCGCGGAACTCAACGCGGCCGGCTCGGCCATCGATGCGGTGGCTGCATCCTCCGAGTCGCCGGCTTCGTCCGATCCGGTCTGGATCACCGCGACCGTCGGCGCGAACGGCAATCCGGTGTCCGGCGTCGGCCTGTACTACCGCGCCGACCCGACCGCGCCGTACCAGCGCGTGGCGATGCTGGACGACGGCGTCTACGGCGCGCTGCTGCCGGTCAGCGCCGGCCCCGGTCAGTCCGTGGCGTACTACGTCGAGGCGATCGCGCTCGACGAGCGCATGCCCGACGCGACCGGCCGCAACCGCGCGGTCGTGCTGTACGCGCTCGGCAACTTGTACCGCAACCGCGACGACGCCGACCGTGCGATCGCCTACTACGCGCGTGCGCTGCCGGTGATGGAGCGCGTGTACGGAGCGATTCGCTCGTGCTCAGCCAGTTGCTCAACAACTACGGCAATGCCGAGAGCCTGCGCGAAGGCCGCGGCGACGCAGCGGTCGCGCTGTTCCAGCGCGCGCTGGCGATCGCCGAGCGCAACCGCAGCCAGGACCCGGGGTACTATGTCCCGCTCGGCAACATCGCGATGGTGCGGATCTGGCAGCATCGCTACGAGGAGGCGGAATCCGGGTTCCGCGCGCTGCTGGAGCATGTGCGCGACGCGCCCGCCGGTTCCGAGCTGTCGCCGCTGTTCGCCTGGCACGGACTCGCCGCCGCGCTGTGGGGCCAGGGCCGGCACGCCGAGGCGTTCGCCGCGGCCGCCGAAGCCGAGGTGACGCGCCAAGCCGCCGTGCGCGAGGTGGCGGCCGGACTGTCCGACGAACAGGCGCTGGCTTTCCAGGAGCAGGACTACGCGACCCTCGACCACGCGCTCGCGATCGCGATCGACAGCGGCGACGCGCAGTTGCTCGCGAGCGCGTGGACGCTGGCCCTTGGCGCGCGCGGCCAGGTCACGGCGATCCAAGCGCAACGCCTCGCGCAGGCGCGCGCGAGCGCCGACCCCACGCTGCTCGCGCTGTGGAACGAGTGGAAGGCCGCCAGCGCGGCGATGGAAAGCGCGACGCCGGATACGCAACGCGCGAACGCGGGCAGGCGCCTCGAACGGGCGGAACGCCGGCTCGCACTTGCGCTGCCGCAGGCGGGCAGCTTCGCGCATGCAGGCGCGGACATCTCGACGTTGCGCAACGCGCTGCCAAGCGAAACCGCGTTGCTGTGGCTGCACGACCTGCGGCACCGCAAGCCGGACGACTTCGCGAACGCCGCGGTGGACCGGCGCGACCCGGAGACCTGGGCCTTCGTCCTGCCGGCCGGCGGCGCGCCGATCCGCGCGCTGCGGCTCGGCTCCGCCGGCGCGATCGCGCGCGAGCTCGCCGACTGGCAGACGCAGCTCGCCAATCCGGCCGGTTCGCTCGCGCTCGTGCGCGAGCGCGGCCGCAACGTGGCGCGCAGCGTGTGGGCGCCGATCGCGAGCGAAACCAACGCGAAACGCCTGTTCGTCATCGCCGGAGGCCCGCTGCTGCGGCTGCCATGGGCGGCGCTGCCGGACGGCGACGGCTGGCTGGTCGAGCGCGACCGATCCTTTCATCTACTGAACCATGAGCACGAACTGCTCGAGCCAGTGCGGCCGCGCGTGCAGCCCTCGCACGCGCTGCTGGTGATCGCCGATCCGCGCGGCGACCGTGCGCCCGCGACGGCGCGCGCGCCCGGCTGCGACGACGTCGCGACACTGCCCTCGCTGCCCGGCGCGCGCCGCGAAGTCGAACGCCTGACCGCGCTGCTGCAACAGCAAGGCGCAGGCGCGACGATGCTTGGCCTGGTCGGCGACGAAGCGAGCGAGGCACGCTTCCGCCGCGAGGCGCCGCGCGCGGCGGTGCTGCACCTGGCCACGCACGGCGTCGTCCCGCACAGAGACTGCGCGGCGACCGGAACGCGCGGCCTGAGCCTGAGCGCGGATCCCGAACCCGCCGACGCCGCGGCGTCCGTCGCGCTGCTGCTCGCCGCGCCGGACGAGGCCGCGACCGGCGTCGCCGGCGACGGCCTGCTGCACGGCCCGGAGATCGCGGCGATGGATTTGTCGGCGGTGCGCTGGGCGGTGCTGGCCGCGTGCTCGACCTCGTCGGGGCGCACGCGAGCCTACGAAGGCCTGTACGGGCTTTCGCGCGCGTTCCGCCTGGCCGGCGCGCGCACCGTGCTGCTGAGCCTGTGGCCGGTCGACGACGAAGCGACCGCGCAATGGAGCGAGGCGCTATACCGCGCGCGCCTGCGCGAAGGCGCGGACACGCCGACCGCGATGCGGCAGGCTCAGCGCAGCGTGCTCGCGGCGCGCCGCGCAGCCGGCCGCAGCGAGCATCCGTGGTACTGGGCCGGCTTCGTCGCGATCGGCGACTGGCGATGATGAGGGCGCCTCAGGCGCCGGCGATCTCGCGATGCAGGAACGCGCGCGCGCGACGCCAGTCCCGCTTGAGGGATCGTTCCGACCGCTGCTGCACCTGCGAGATCTCGGACAGTTCCAGTCCCGCGTAGAAGCGCATCTCGACCAGTGCGGCAAGCGCTGGATCCAGCTCGGACAGGCGCGCCAGCGCGGCGTCGAGGGCCAGCACTTCCTCGTCGCGGTCCTCCGCCGCTGCCTGCAGCGCGGTCGTCTCGAGCGAGACCGCCGCGACACCGCCGCCTCGGCGCAGGGCCGCCCGCGCACGCACGTGGTCGATCACGATCTGGCGCATCACGCGCGAGGCGACGGCGAAGTAGTGCGCACGATCGTTGACCGCGATCGCGCCATGGTTGGCCAGCTTGAGCCAGGCTTCGTGCACGAGCGAGGTGGAACGCATCACGTCCTCGCCGCGCAGCTGGCCGGCCGCGACGCGATGCAGATCGTCGTACAGCGCGGCGAACAGCCGCTCCGAAGCCTGCGCGTCGCCGTCGCGCGCCTTGCCGATCAATTCGGTGATGTCCGCCAATGCCCGTCCCTCCGCTCCGCTGCCGGACATTGCCACGCGCCTGCGCACGGGGCAATCGGTCCGGCCGGCGGGCGGCCCGCGCGCTCGTCGCATGCGCCGACGATGCCGCGGTGCGCCCGCTCGCGTACGCTGGACAACCTTCCGCCGGAAGCCATCCCGCATGAACGGCACCGTTCGCCTGATCGCCGCAATCGAGGCCGCGAAGGGCATGCTGGCCCTGGTTGCCGCGAGCGGCATGCTTTCGCTGCTGCACCACGATCTTCGCGCCATCGCGTATGCGCTGGTCGAGCATGCGCACCTCAATCCGGCGGCGCGCTACCCGGCGATCTTCGTGCGCGCGGCGGAACACCTGCAGGACGCCAACCTGCAGCTCGTCGCGGCCGGCGCCGCGGCGTATGCACTGCTGCGCCTCGTCGAGGCGTGGGGCCTGTGGCGCGGACGCGGATGGGCCGAGCTGCTGGCTGCGGCAAGCGGCGCGATCTACCTGCCGTTCGAGGCATTCGGATTGCTCCGCCACGCGGACCTGCTGCACGCCGCGCTGTTGCTGCTCAACGTGCTGGTGGTCGCCGTGATGATGCAGTCATGGGGCCGCCGCCGCGCCCGCGCGAGGAACGACGCGACGACGACCGGATGACAGCCTGCGGCGACGGGGCCGGATCAGCGAGCCGCGGGCTCCTCGGTGGCGCGCGGAACGAGACGCAGCAGGCGCCCTGCGCGGCCGTCCTCCAGCAGCCACACCGCGCCGTCCGGCCCCTGCTCGACCGAGCGGATGCGCCTGCCCATGTCGAAGCGCTCGACTTCGTGCGCGGATTCGCCGTCGAACGCGACACGCACCAGCGCCTGCGAGGACAGCCCGGAGATCAGCGCGTTGCCGCGCCATTGCGGGAACATCGTGCCGGAGTAGATCAGCAAGTTCGACGGCGAGATCACCGGCGTCCACCAGAGCGCCGGCGCGGCGAATTCCGGGCGCGTGTCGTGATCGGGGATCGGCGTGCCGTCGTAGTGGTCGCCATTGGAAACGATCGGGTAGCCGTAGTTGGCTCCGCGCCGCACGATGTTCAGCTCGTCGCCGCCCTTCGGACCCATCTCGACTTCCCACAGGCGCCCCCGCGCATCGAAATCCATGCCGAGCACGTTGCGATGGCCGAGCGACCAGATCTGCGCGGCGACGCCACCCTGCGCGACAAACGGATTGTCGGCGGGAACCGAACCGTCGTCGTTCAGACGCACGATCTTGCCGAGGTTGGTCTGCATGTCCTGCGCCGGATCGAACTTCTGCCGTTCGCTGGAGCTGATCCAGAGCTTGCCGTCCGGACCGAACAGCAGGCGGTGGCCGTAATGGCCACGCCCGGACACCTTCGGCACCTGGCGCCAGATCACCTCGAGGCTGGTGAGCCTGCCGCCGTCGCCATCCGGCTCGAACGTCGCGCGCGCGACGGCCGCGCCGCGCGTGTCGCCCTCGCCGGCTTCGGCGTAGCTGAGATACACCCAGTGGTTGCCGGCGTGGCGCGGATGCAACGCGACGTCGCCGAACCCGCCCTGGCCGCCGTAGTCGACCGTCGGCGCGCCGATCACGTCGCCCACCGCGCCGGATGCGCTCACGCGCTTGAGCGCGCCCTTCCTTTCCGTGACCAGCATGCTGCCGTCCGGCAGGAACGCCATTGCCCACGGCTCGTCCAGCGTCGCGACGGCCTCGACCGCAAATGGTCGTTCTGAGGTTCCCGGTTCCTGCACGCGCTCGGCACCCGCGCCAGTGCACCCCGCGAGCGCCAGAGCCAGCGCGATCGTCCAAACCGGATTGTTCATGGCGCACCTCGCCGCTTGCCGCGTGCTGGCACTTTGTCCGGACGCGCGCGATGATGCAAGGGAGAAAAGTACGGGAAAGGTCCTTCCGCTGGACCTTTCGCCGGGACCATGCCGAAAGGGATCGGCTGGGGGGTTCGATCCCTTGCACCCGGCGCCTGGAAGAAGCCGGTCGGCATGTTGCGGAAGGAATCCGACAACGTCCGGGATCGAGGATGCGTCCTCGCGAAGCGCACGCATACTGGACAGGCGGCGCCGACATCGGCAGCCGATGCGTTCGTCGCGGGTGACGTTCAAGCCGGCTGGACGATTCCGCTTGCGCGTACCTGCCCGAGCGGGCGGTCGCGCGCGAAGCGGGAGCATGGACGGCTTCGCGCGACAGGCGCAACGCCGGAAGGAAAAACGGGAGTGGCGATGCGCCGCCACTCCCGAGCAAGATGCCGCATGCGGAGGATCGCGCGATCAGCGTCCGCGCACCTTCGATGCCGGCGCATGGGCCGCCCGTTCCGTCACGCGCCGGGTGCCCGTCAGCGAGGACGTGGCCGTCTCGTCGATGGTGATGTCGTCGATGAACAGGCTGCCGTCGCCGCCGCCGGTCGCGACGTACTCGAACATCACTTCGTGCTGCGCGCCGTCGGCGAAGGCGCCGATGTCGACCGACTCCTGCACGAAGTCGCTGTCCACGGGCAATGCGAGCACATCGAGCGAGGACACCTCGTTTCCGTCCACCCGTATGGTCAATGTCGCCGTCCCGCCGACCGGCGCGGTGCGGAGCATGCGCCAGTAGTTGAGGTAGCGCGACCCTCCCGCCGCGATCGTGACGTTCTGCGACCAGGTCTGGTCGCTGGCCGCGCCCCAGCCGCCGCCCCAGACGGCGAACGTTCCGTTGCGGACTTCCGCGCCGAGACCGGAGCTGTAGAACGGCGTATCGCCAGCATCGCCATTCGCATCGGTGCCGCTCCATGCGGCATTCGGCCCGGCAGAGCCCGTGGTGGTTTCAAAGCCGGGATCCTCCACGGGCTGCACGTACGCGGCGCCGCCGCCGCAGCTTCCATCCTCGCCCTCCTCGAAGCCGCTGCAGAAGATGCCGTCGCCACCGGTCACCTCCAGCGAGATCGGCACCGCGACGAGCGGCGATTCCGGGTCGTTGCTCTGGATGCAGATGCGCGCCGAGTACGTGCCGGCCGCAAGGCCGGTCGCGTCGAAACCGAGCGTGACGCTGTCCGATTCGCCGACCGCCGTCGACCCGCTCGCCGGCGAGACGGAGAGCCACGACACATCGCCCGGCGACTCGCACGCCGCATTCGGACCGCGCACGCCGTTGCCGCGCAGCACGAAATTGCGGTTGTAACTTGCGAGCACGTCGGTGACCAGTTTCAGTTCCGCATCTTCCAGCATGGGCGGATCGGCAATCGAGCTCGGAAGACCGATCCAGCTACGCCCGATCATCGGCCCCGCGTCACCGGAAATCGGCCGCGAGCCCGAGAAATCGCGCGTGACCACCGCGATCAGGAGATCGCCCGGCCGATCGACGTAGATGCCACCCGGAATCTCGACGCGTTGCAGGTCGATCGTGCCGCGCGTGGTGACTTCCGCGCCGCGAACCACGCCGAGGAAAACGGCCCCGTTGCGCGGATCGCCGTCCGCATCGCTGTAGACGTAGATGTCGAACGTGTCGCCCAGCGCGGCGGCCGTGCTGCCATCGGACAGTTCGCCCATGAAGTGAAGATCGACCGACTCGAGCGTGAACGGAACATCGATGGATGCCGGCGTGAAGCGGTTGAGCCAGATGATCTCGAGATTCGGACCGGCCCCCAGCACTGCGCCGACCGGATCGGTGTCGATGCGGAAGTCGAGCGGATCGGTACCGGCCGGCGTCTCGTCGGTCAGTGACAGCGTGATGGCCGGGTCCTCGAGGATCGACCAATCGAGCGTCGCCGCTCCGGTATTGGAGATTTCGAACGTCTGGTTCGAGGTCGCGCCGGCACCGAGCGACTCGGAAACCGTCGCCGGATCGACGCCGATGATCGGCGACATGACTTCCGGACCGGCGTTGCGCACCGCGACCGGCATCGAGAGGTCGTCGCCTCCGGTCGGCGTCAGCACCACCTTGCCGAATGTCCAGGCGCCGACGGCCGCGGCCGCCACGTCGATCTCGATCGCCAGTTCCTGCGTCGCGTCGTCCGCGAGCGTGAAGCTGGCCGGCGTGACCGTGCCGGACAGCGAACCGCCGAGCAGCGACTCGACCTCCGCCGTGAAGCTGCGCGAAGCGCCGGACACGTTGCGGACCGTGCGCGTGAACGTGCAGGTCTCGTTGCACGTGCCCTTGGCAATGCTCGCCAGATTCAGCGCGGACACATCACCGCCATCGACCGGATTGGCCGCTTCCATGTTCGCGGCGGTTTCGTCGAGCACGAGCGGCGATGCCGCCGCGCGCGCGATGTCGGCGCGTCCGGCGCCGGTGTCGAACGGATCGGCCGGAGTGATCGCCGGCTTGCGCACGCCGTCGCGCGCCGTGAGCATCAGCGCGGACTTGATCTCCATCGGCGTCCAGTCCGGATGCACGGCCGCCAGCAACGCGCCGGAGCCGGCCATGTGCGGCGAGGACATCGAAGTGCCGCTCAGCAGCCCGAACGAGCCGGCGCCATCGTTCAGCGCGGCGAGGATGCTCACGCCCGGCGCGGTGATGTCGGGCTTGAGTACGTCGAGCGCGCCGCCTGCGCCACCGGCGGGCCCGAGCAGGCTGAAGTTCGCGATGACATCGGCGTATGCGCTGACGTGATCGAGCACCGGAGGCACTGCCGGGGCGACTTCCGCGTCCACGTCGGTGGCCGAGCCGATGTGGGCGAGCAGCGATTCCCCATCTGCCTTGGAAATCATCACGGCGGGAATCGTGGTGCCCGGTGCGCTCATGATGAACGGCGCCTCGACGAGGTTGTCGTAGACGACGACCGCGGCGGCGCCGGCCGCCTTCGCGTTGTCGATCTTCACCGAGAAGCTGCAGGTGCCACGCTGGATCAGCGCGACCGCGCCGGCCGGGAACGGCGTGGCAATCGCGGAGCACGCCTGCGCATCCGGGCTCGGCACGATCGGGCCGGTGACCGGCGCGGTGACCAGCGTCGTGCCTGCATCGTCGATGACTGCCTTGACTGCAGCCGCGGAGCCGAAGCCGTCCACGTCGATTCCGGCGTTCGCATACAGCCGATCATGCGTGGATGCGGCGACCGACAGCGTCCACGGCTCGTCGTGGTTGACGCTGCCCGGCGTCGGCGCGTTGCTGCCGCGGGAATTGCCGGCCGATACCGCGACGAAGATGCCGGCCTCCACCGCGGACAGGAAGGCTTGCGAGACATCGTCGCCCCAGGGCGAGTTGCCGCCGCTGATCGAGAAGTTCAGCACGTCGACGCCATCGGCGATCGCCTGGTCGACCGCCGCGGCCGACCAGTCGCCCGTGCAGGTGCCATCGTCGTAGTTCGGCGGCGCCTCGAAGCAGACCTTGTACGCGATGACGTTGGCGTGCGGCGCCACGCCGGAAATCGGAATCGTGGCCCCGTCGATGGTGGCGCCGACATGGTTGCCGGCGGCCGTGCTCGCGGTGTGCGAACCGTGCCCGCCGAAGTCCTTCGCGGTGCCGATCACGTCCGGCGATCCGGCCGGGATCGAATCGACGAACGAGTAGGCGCCGATCAGCTTGTCGTTGCACAGGCCGGCATCGGTGCCGCCCGCCGCGCAGGTGCCGAGGTAGGTGCCCGCGCCGTTCGGGTTAACCGGCGCGTAGCCGTCGGTTCCGGTCGACGCGAACGAAGGCGACTCGAAGTTGATGCCCGAGTCGATCACGCCGATCACCATCCCTTCGCCCTTGCTTCCGCTGCCCGACCCGATCGCACTGCCGTCCCAGAGCGAAGGCGCGCCGATCCACTGCGGGCCGGAGTCCGTCGCCGGATACAGGCGCTCGGCCTTGCGCACCGAGGCGACGCCGTGCATGGACGCAAGCAGACGCGCCTCGCGCTCGCTCAACGAAACGGAGAAGCCGTTCAGCGCGTAGCGGTACTTGTGCGATGGCACGAGCGAGCGGCCGAGGATCGACTCGGCGGTCGCGAGCACCTGCGTCTGGCGACGTTCCAGATGCGCCACGTACGCCTTGCTGGACGCGGCCCGCACGTCCAGCCTGGCGCGCCCTGCCTGCCGCGATGCCATGCGGGCCGGTGCATCGAGTCCCGCAATGCCGCCCTTGTAGGTTGCCAGCGGCGCTTCGTCGAGACGCACGATGTACGTCTGCCGCGCTTCCGCCACCGACAGCGATTCGGTCGCCGAGGACCAGTCCGGCGCCTGCGCCGACGACAATCCCGCGCCCGTCGTTGCGATCACGGCGGCGATCGCGGTCGCGAGCGCCGTGCCTCTGTTTCTGCCCTTCATCGAATAGTGCTCCAGTCCCGAATGAAACCCCTGCGGACGCCGCGCGGCGCGCGGCACGTCGCCCATTGGCTCGCGCGTCCGGTGCCAGCAGCGGCGAACGGCGGGTCAGGGCTCGCCCGACGCTATCGGCTGGCCGCCGCCGCGCCCATTGGACGGGCCTGCGGCGCCGTCCGGCTGCATGAGCGATGCCCGCCACGGGCACAGGGCGCCGTACGGATCGGCCCGATCGTCCGGCGCGCTGCACGATGCCGCGACATGCCGGCAGCAGGCACGTGCATGTGCGGCGTTAAGATCAGCCGATGAGCAAACGCGGCATCCGGCGCAGTGCGCACTGGCCCATTCACACGATCCGCTGCGTGATGGCCGTCGTGCTCGCCCTGCTGGCCGGCCCCGCCGATGCCGGTTCCGTCGACGGAACGGTCCGCTTCCGCATCGAGGCGGGCATGCTCGCCGACGCGCTGGATGCATGGAGCAGGCAGAGCGGGCTGCAGGTCCTGTATGCACCCGAGCCGGTCGGACGGCGCCGCTCGGCCCGCATCGACGCCTCGCTGACTCCGGCACGGGCGCTGGCCGAACTGCTCGACGGCAGCGGCCTGACTGCGGTGCGCGTGAACGCGCGCACGTGGGTGCTGCGCGAAACCGGCAAGCGGGCGATGCGCACGGCAGCGCCGGCCGAGATCGACGTGGATGCACCCTCGCGCGAACTGGCGCCGGTTTACGTCACCGGCAGCCACCTGCCGCGCGACACGCTGCTCGCGCCGACGCCGGTGATCGTGATCGACCGCGAACAGATCGAGGCCAGCGGTGCGTCGTCGCTGTTCGACCTGTTGCGCACGCGCCCCGGCGTGAACGGCCTGCATCCGGTGCAGACCGCGTTCGACGGCGGCACCACCAGCGTGCCGGCCGGCGCCGCGGCCGCCGTCAGCCTCGATGCACTGGGGCCGCGCGGCACGCTGATCCTCGTCGACGGCCATCGCCTGCCTTCCTACGGCCTTTCCACCGGCTACGGTGCGCTGATCGACCTCGACACGATCCCCATCGGCATGGTCGATCGCGTGGAGATCCTGCGCGGCGGCAGTTCGGCGATCTACGGCGCCGATGCGATCGCCGGCGTGATCAACATCGTGCTGCGGCGGGACGTGCCACGCCCGGAGCTGTCGCTGCAGCAAGGCATTTCATCGCGCGGCGACGCCGCGACGCGGCGACTCGCCGCAAGCGGCGCGTTCGACCTCGCGCACGACGCACGCCTGTACCTCGCGATCGACCGCTTCGACCGCGACCGTCTGCCCGGCGACGCACGCGACTGGCACGGCGACGATCGCTCGCGCCTCGGATTGCCGGACGATCGCTACGAGATCGGCTCGCTGGACGACCCCTGGAGCTTCTGCAGCGCGCCGGCCTCGCTGCACGACGGACGGTGCCTGCTCGACGAGAACCGCCAGTCCGACCTGCAGCCGGCGCTGGATGCATCGACGCTGCATGCGCGCCTCGACGCATCGCCCGGCAGCGGAGTGCATGGCCATCTGGACGTGCGCGCGAGCCGTTCAAATCACCACATCCGCAGCGCGCCGTACACGTTCTATCTGAATTCGGGGCCGCGCTACACGTCCTACGCCGCGCTGGACGTCGGGCCGGTGACCGACACCGTGCGCCACGACATCACCAACGTGGTCGCCGGGCTCGACGGAACCCTCGGCGGCTGGCGCTGGGACGTCTCGCTGCGGCATGGCCTGAGCCGGGTCGAAAGCCGCGTGACCGGCGTGATCCGCTTGTCCACGTTCGTCGACGCGCTGGACGAAGGCGAATACGTGGCCGGCGAATACAACGGCGACCCCGCGCTCATCGCACGCATTGCGCCTGCGGTTTCGCAAACCGGGCGATCACGGCAGGATGAGTTGCGCCTGGACCTGCATCGCGACCTCGGCAACCTGCGCGGCGGGCCGGTGCGGCTCGCGCTCGGCATGGGCACGCGCATCGAACGGCTCGCGACGAGTCCGGACGAGCTGCTTGCCAACGACGACATCGCGCTGGGTTACCAGGTGATGGATCGTGCACTCGACCAGGAGGCGCACTCGCTGTACGGCGAACTGGTGCTGCCGCTGCGCGACAACCTGGAAGTGGAATTCGCCGCACGCATCGACCGCATCCCGCCGTTCGGCAACGAGCTTTCGCCGCGCGCCGGATTCCTGTGGACGCCGCTTCCGGCCTTGACGCTTCGCGGCAGCAGCGGACGCGGCTACCGCGCGCCCTCGCTGTACGAGCGGCGCGCGCCGTTCACCTACAGCTTCGTGACCTGGACGCCGCAGCCGGACGGCGTCGCGTGTCTCCATTCGCCGTTCGATGGCTGGTGCGAGGTGGACATCGTGCCGTCGGAGAATGCCGCGCTCGCGCCCGAGACTTCGCGCAGCCACACCCTCGGCGCGGTATGGTCGATCGGCAGCGCCAGTCTTTCGCTGGACCGCTTCCGCATCGACCGCCGCAACGAGATCGTGCAGAACGACTACCTGAACGCGTGGCAGTTCCCGGATGCGAACCTCTACGACGAAGACGGACGTCTGCACGGGTTCGCGTTCCGCTACGACAACCTCGCGCGCACGCGCATCGAGGGCTGGAGCCTCGATCTCGGATACGTTCGCGCGCTGCGCGCAGGCGGCCGCCTGCGCCTCGATGTCTCGGCCGGCTACCTCGACCGGCTGGAGCGGCAGGCCGATCCGTTCGTGTCCGGCATCGACGCGATCGGCCACGACGCGCCGCGCTTCAGCATCGCGGGCAGCCTGATCTGGCAGCAGGGCGACTGGTCCGCCGCGCTCACCATGCAGCACCGCGGTCGCATGCGCGCGTGGAATGCGGGCGGAACCTGTCCGGACGAGCAGGTCCGCACCGGCCGCTGCCACGATCCTGCCGCCACGCTGTTCGGCACCCGCGTCGGTTGGAGCGGGTGGAAGGACTGGACCGTGTCGCTCGCCGTCAACAACCTGACCGACGTGCAGCCGCAGCGCTACGGCTACCGCTCCGGCGGCTACGACCGTGGTCTCGACGATCCGCTCGGACGCTTCTTCACCGTCGGCGCGACTCGCCGGTTCTGAATCCGCCTCGCGACGGACTCAGCGCGGCCGGCGACCCAGCTCGATCGCGTTCGCGTCGAGCCCGTCGGTGCGCACGATGCCCCAGCCCGTCTCCAGCGCCTGCAGCAGCGAGTCGCGATCGTCGACGTCGACGGTGCCGCTCACGCGCAGCGCCGCCAGTTCGGGTTGGCCCGGCGCGATGCGGATCGGCGTCGCCGAATAGCGGTTGAACTCCGCCAGCAGGTCGTCCATGCGCCGGTTGCGGAACACGATCCGCCCCTCGGTCCACGCGACCGCCTCGTCGAGCCGGGCCGCCTCGACGTCGCCGATGCCGGCGGCCGTCACGCGCACCTGCTCGCCCGGGGCCAGATCCACTGCCGCCGCGTCGCTGCCCGCGCGCGTCACGCGCACCTTTCCTTCGAACAACACGACGTCCAGCACCCGATCCGAGCGCGAAACCTGGAACGTGGTGCCGATGTCGCGGATTTCGGCGTCCATCGCCAGCACCCGCAGCGGCCTGCTCGCATCCGCGCCTGCCACGATCCGCACGCGGCCATGCACGAGCCGGATGTCGCGCGCGCGGCGGGTCATGCGCACGTCGACGCGCGTGTCGGCATCGAGCCGCAGCCGCGTGCCGTCCTCCAGTGCCACGTCGCGCTGCTCGCCGATCGCGGTGACGAACGCCTGCTCCCGCGCAGGCAGGAAATCGCCGCCGAAGCGCAGCACGCCGATCGCGATCACCGCCACGGCGGCGAGGGCCAGCACCGGTCGCAGCCATCCGCGCGGACTCGATGACGCCGAGCCCCGGCGGCCGGCTCGCCGCGCCGCTGCCTGCAGATGCGGATCGGCACGCAGCACGGAAACCGCATCGTGCGCCGCCATCACGTCGAGCCATGCCTGCAGGTTGGCCGGATCGCGCGCGCACCAGTCCGCGAACGCATCGTGGTCGTGCTGCGGACATTCCCCGGCAAGCAGGCGTGCGGCCCAGTCGGCCGCCGCATCATGCCGCGAACGCTTGTGCATCGATCAGTCCTCCCCGCCCGCCGATTCCGCCGCGCGCATGGCGCGCAATGCCCGGGACATCTGCTTTTCCACGGCCTTCACCGAAATGCCCAGACGCCGCGCGATCTGCGAATAGGTCAATTCCTCGACACGCTGCAACACGTACACGTCGCGGCAACGCGGCGGCAGGCCGAGGATCGCCGTCCGCAGGCGCTCCACGCGCTCGCGACCCAGTGCCTCCGACTCCGGCGACGGCGAAACGGGCTCCTCGTCGTGGCGTGTCCGCGCGAGATTCTCCCGCGCGCGCGCCTCGCCCTTCGCCCGGTCCATCACGAGATGGATCGCGATGCGATACATCAGCGCGGTCCAGGCGGAGGGCTGCTCCCGGTCGCGGTACCGCAGCAGCCGGACCAGCACATCCTGCGCGAGGTCCGGCACGTCGGCATCCGGCACGCGCTGCGCGCGCAGGAAGCGTGCGAGCGGCGCGCGCTGCGCCTCGACGAATGCGGCGAACGCGCCGCCTGCGCCTGCGTGTGCACCGCGATCCGGCAGGTCCGCCTCCATCGACTCCCGCAGCCATTCCCGCACGACGGGCAAGCGTAGCCGTTCGCGGGCCCTGCACGCCAACCGGCAGTCCGTTCATCGCCGAAACGGATCAGCCATGGGCGCGGCGCAGTGCGTCCGCGCGCCCGAAGTCGGGACGCGGAGCCGGCGCCGCTGCGGCCGCCACCGCCTCGCCGGCCCTCGGCTCCATCCCGTTCATCGCCATCGCCTGCATCACCGGCTCGAGGATCACCGGACCGAACGTGAGGAGGAAGCTCTGGCGAGCGAGGCGCTCCGTCTCGTCCGCGCCGAGGCCGGGCTGGCTTTCCAGCAGCACGCGCCGCAGCACGCCCATCAAGGCCGGAAAGAAGGTGCCGCCGGCGCGGACATCCTCGCCCGCGCTGCGCCGCACGTAGGATCGGATCACGAGGCTGGCATCGAGGACGCGCTCCACGACACGAAGGCGCAACGCCGTAGCCTCCGCAGGATCGCAGCGCGATGGCGGCTCGGCCGCAACCGCGCTGGTGAAGCAGGACAGCACATGCTCGTCCACCGCCTCGCGCAAGGCCTGCTTGCAGCCGAAGTGATGCGCGATGAGCGCCAGCGAGACATGCGCGCGATGCGCGATCTGGCGCAGCGACGTGCGTTCGTACCCGCGAGCGGCAAACAAATGCAGCGCGGCGTGGCGGATCCTCGCCTTTCCGGTGAGGTCCGCCAGCGGGACATCGACTCCCATCATGATGATCGTCCTCCGGTGATCGATTGCGGTGCGACCGCCGGAAAGCCGTTCTCCGCGGCGCACGCAAGGTAGAACGACGCCGAGCGCGAACACCCTACCCCCCGCCGATCCGCGGCAGGCGATTCCGGCACGGTGCTGGTGTACGCTGCGCGGCACGCCCTGGTACCGACGGCCTGCACGAAGGGATTTCCATGCCCGATCCCGGTCACCTCGATCCTGCTTTGCCCGTCCCGGCCGAGCCCGGAGCGCGACCCGCGAGCGCGCTGTTCGAGGACGTCTATGCGCGCCTGAAGGCGATGGCCGGCAAGCGCCTCGCCGCGCAGCCCGGCAGCAGCCTGCAGACCACGGCGCTGGTCCACGAGCTGTACCTGCGCATGAGCAGCGGCGAACTGTCGTTCGCGCGCCCGGAACAGTTCTTCGCCTACGCCGCGCGCGCGATGCGCCACCTGCTGATGGACCGCGCACGCAATCGGCAGCGCCTGCGTGGCGGCGGCGACTGGCAGCAGGTCACGCTGTCCGGCGTCGACCAGCAGCTGGCGATCGACAGCGCGGATCAGGCACTGGTGCTGGAATCGGCGCTGGAGCATCTCGAGGCACAGGACGAGCGTGCCGCGCGCGTGGTGGAGCTGCTGTACTTCGCCGGCCTCACGCTCGAACAGGCCGCCGATGTCCTCGGCGTGTCGCGGCGCACGATCGACCGCGACTGGCGCTTCGCGCGTGCGTTCCTCAAGATCGAGCTCGACTGAAAGCGGTTCCGATGTCGCACCCCCTTCGCGAATGGCGTTCTCCTGCGTCGTGAGCGAACTCCCGACCATGCGCCAGCTGTTCGAACGCGCGCTCGTCCTTGCGCCCGACGACCGCGCGGCGTACCTGCGCGAGCACTGCCCGGACGCGGCGATGCGCACGAGGATCGAACGTCTGCTCGCGGCGGACGCCGATGCTGCCGAACCTCCCGGCCCCTCCCATGTCCAGCAGCTCGCGGCATCGATCGGCGAGGCGCCGGACATCGCATGGCGCGCGGGCGAATGCATCGGCGGCTGGACGATCGACGAATGCGTCGGCGAGGGCGGCTCGGCTATCGTGTTCCGCGCCGTGCGCGAGGTCGAGGGCGTTCGCCAGCAGGTGGCGATCAAACTGCTGCGTCGCGGCGTCCACTCGGTCGATTCGCAGCGCCAGTTCCGCCGCGAATGGCTCGCACTGACCGGACTGAGCCATCCGAACATCGCGCACCTGCTCGACGGCGGCGTGACGCCGGTCGGCATCCCGTACCTGGTGATGGAGTACGTCGACGGCCGCCCGGTGACCGAATACGCATTCGGCGCGCAGCTGGACCTGCGCGAGCGCCTGCGCCTGATGGTGATGATCTGCCGCGCGGTTGCCGCCGCGCACCGCAATCTCGTCGTGCATCGCGACCTCAAGCCCGGCAACATCCTCGTCCGCGACGACGGCACGGTGAAGCTGCTCGACTTCGGCATCGCCAAGCTTCTCGATGCCGGCATCGACGACCTGCTCGACCCGACGCGGACCGGCCATGCGCCGCTGACCCCCGGCTACGCCGCCCCGGAGCAATACGCCGGAGGAGCGGTTTCAACCGCGACGGACGTGTATGCGCTCGGCGTGATCCTGCACGAGCTTCTGCTCGGCGAGCGGCCGCGCCGCGAGCGGCCGACGCGCCCGTCGGCGCTGGCGGAAACGATCGCGACCGACCTGTGGCGGCTGCCGGCATCGCGCCCGACCCTGCGCGCCGCCCTGCGCGGCGACCTCGACAACATCCTGCTCAAGGCGCTCGACGAGGAGCCGGAGCGCCGCTACGCCGGCGCGGCGGAACTGGCCGACGACATCGAACGACACCTCGACGCGCGGCCGGTGCTGGCCCATCCGCCATCGCGCTGGTACCGCACACGCAAGTTCATCACGCGCCACAGGGGCGGCGTGTTGACCAGTGCCGCCTTGCTGCTCGCGCTGGTGGCCGCACTCGGCACCGCGCTGTTGCAGAAGCGCGCCGCGCAACGCGAGGCGCTGCGCGCCGATGCGATGCGCGGTTTCATGGTGTCGGCGTTCCAGCAGGCTGCGCCCGGCTCGCCGCGCGAGGGGGCTCCTCGCATCACCGAAGTCGTGCGTGATGCAATCCGGCAGGCACGCGCCGACGCGAGCATGGAGCCGACGGTGCGGGGAGAGCTGCTGATGCACCTCGGCGTCACCTTGCGCGAGCAAGGGGAACTCGACGACGCCATCGATGTGCTGGAGAGCACGCTGACGTCGCTGAATCGGCAGACCGGCCCGGACCACCCTCTGACGTGGGAGCTCGAAACCGAACTGCTCAGGACGATCGTGCAGGCGCGACGCGACGAGCAAGCACGCGAGCTCGTCGATCGATTGATGCAACGTGTCCCCGAGTCGGCCCCCGAACTGCGTGCCGCAGTGCTCGGGCAGGCCGCCACGCTGGCCATCCGGGACGACGACATCCCGCGCAGCATGCATGCAGCCCGGCAAGCCGTGGCGATGGCACGCCGGGGCGACAAGCCGCGCCTTCTGGCGGAATCGCTCGACCATCTGGCCCAGGCGCAGTATCGAAGCGGCGAGCTCTCGGCCGCGGCCGGGACGCTGACCGAGTCCCTCGCCAGGCGACAGTCCGAACTCGGCCCGGAGCACTGGCTGGTGGCCCAGGCACACGCCAATCTTTCGCGCGTGCTGCTGGCGCTGGGCGAAACCGACGCGGCCGAAGATCACGCCGAGCGCGCGATAGCCATCGACCGTGCCGTGCTGAAGCCCGAGCACTGGCGGCTCGGGCAACACATCAATGCGTTGATGATGGTGCACCGAACGCGCCACGAATATGGCAAGGCACTGGATCTGGCCCGGGAGAGCCTGCGCATCTTCCTCGCCACGCACGGGCCGGACAGTCCCGTGGTGTACAACGAGTACGCCAACATCGGGTTGCTCCTGATGATGCTGGAGCGCCACGACGAGGCACTGGAAGCCCTCGCGAAGGCCGAGGCCGGCTACAGGACGCGCTTCGGTGCCGATCATCGGCTGGCGATTCGCGCGCGAGCGGCCATGGCGACTGCCACCGGCCTGCTCGGCGACGCCGATGCCGGCCTCGCGCGAATGCAGGACGCCATCGACGCGTACCGGCGATTGCCCGACGAGTACGATCTGCTGGCCGAGGCCTGCGAGAAATACGCCCGCCTGGCGCTGGAAACGCAACGACCGCGCGCCGCGGCAGCGATGCCCGATTGCATGGACGAGGCCACCGACCACCTGCCGGACACCGACCGCTGGTGGCCCGGCCGCTCCGATCTCCTGCGCGCGGAACTGGCTCTGCTGGAGGGGAATGCGACCGCGAGCCTTCATTACCTCGACCGGGCGCAGGCACGAATGACCCGGCGAGCCGCCGATCTCCTGCTGCTGGCCGAGTGGAGCACGTTGCGTGCCGATGCGCTGCATGCCGCAGGCGACCGGGACGCCGAGGCGCGCGCCATGCTTGGAGATGCGCGGATGCACATGGCACGTCTGCCGCACCCGCCATCGCGACTTCGCGCGCGTCTTGCGCGCCTGGACGAAGCACTGCGCTGAGCGACGCGGCCGGCGGCTGCCGGATGTCGTGCACGGCGATGTCCATCGAACGCCATGTCGCTCCCGCATCAGCGGGCCGGCAGCAGCGGCTTGCGCGCCTCGTACCACGCTGCCGGGCGCACGAAGTGGAACCTGCGCGTCCCGCCGTCGAGTTCGAGACCGAGGCCGAGCGCGCGCCAGCCGAGGTAGAGGTCGCCACGCGGGCGCTTGCCGTCCACGCGCAGGCGCGCCTTCGCATCGAAGCGGTCGTTGCTGGCTTCGACGCGGTCGAACACGACGCTGCGCCCCTCGATCCGCATGCGGCCCCTGGCCTGCACGCTGCCGGCATCGACCAGCCGCAACGCCCAGCCGGGAAAGTCGTGCCGGCGCGAGAACAGCGCGAGCAGCAGTCCGACGTTCTGCATCGCGATGTCGGCGGTCGCATCCACGGTGAACGGCGCGGTCGCGACGATGCGCCCACGCCCGAGCGCGAGATTCGCCCACCATCGCTCCGACGCGGCCCGACCGGCATCGGCCACCGCGATGTTGCGCAGGCGCAGCGTCGTGCCGTCCAGCCGCACGTGGCGGGTCGCGAGATCCGTGCCGGCAAGGCGCGCATCGAGATCGAAATCGCCGCCCAGTTCGATCGCTCCGAAGCGCAGCCGCGCACGCCGGCCCGCGACGTCGATGCGGCCGTCGCGGATCGCGCCGTCCGCGTCGAGATCCACCTGTGCGCCGGCGCGCAAGCGGCCGCCGAGCAGCGCGATCGCATGCCCCGCGAGCGCACCATCGGCCGCGCGCAGGTCGGGCATCTCGGCATCGCGGAACGCGAGGCGGGCGCGCATCGAGTCACGGAACGCCTCGATGTGCCCGGACGCCGCGAGATCGAGCGCGAGATCCCGCCCTTGCAACAGCGTCGCGCCGGGCGCATCGACGGCTGCCACGCGCCACGCCGGCAGTTCCAGCCGAACCGCTGCGCGTGGCTCGCCTTCCCCATCGTCCAGACGGCCATCGAGCTTCGCTCTGCCGGCGAAGCGGTAGCCGGCGACATCCGCCGACAGCGCGACGTCCGGTACCGCGACCCGCGAGCCGGTGGCGATGCGACCCTGCTCGACCGCGAGGCGGGCCTGCACGCGACCCGCGCCTTCCAGTGCGAGCCACGGCGCCTTGACCAGCAGCGGCCCGATCCAGGCCAGCGAATCGAAACGCCAGTCGGCATCGACCGTTCCCGACACGCGCGCGAGCCACGCGGCGCGATCGAACGGCGGCTCGATGCGCGTGCCGGCGATGCGCAGGTTCGCGGCGATCGAGCCCGTGCCTTCCGGCGGCGGCGGCAGGTCGACGTGGACGAGCACGGCATCGTCCTGCACCGTCGCCTGCAGGCGCGCCTCGGCCTGCGTCGCGTTCGCGGCACGCGTGGCCTCGAGCGGGATGGCAACCTCCAGCATGCCGCCCGGCGCGAGCGTACCGCGGTGCAGGGCGAGATCGGCGCGCAGGCGGCCCTTGCCGTCCGCGCCGACGAGGCGTCCGATCCAGCGCCGCGATGGATCGAGTTCGACGGCGAGCCCGGACAGAATACCATCGACGCGCAGTTCGGCATCGGTCAGCGCGATGCGCGCGAGGCCGGGCGCTTCGTCGCGGCGATGCCGCGCGATCGCCAGCGTGGCCGCGACGCGCGCATCGCGCAACAGTTCGCGCTGCGCGAACGCGACGCGCACGCCTTCGAGTTCCGCATGCGAGGGCAGCACCTCCATCGGTCCGCCGCGAAGCTGCTTGAAGAAGCCGAACGCGGCACGACCGCGTGCCTCGACGTCGACGGGGCCGATCCGCGCATGGCGGATCGAATCGGTGGCGATGCGGTCCAGCCGCAGCCGCCAGCCGCCCGGCCGGTACGGCATCGGCGCGATGTCCTCGTCGGCGCGATCGAGCGCGAGCTCCACGTCCGTCGCGTCGATGGAGGGAATTCTCAGCTCGCGCGCAAGCAGGGGCGACAGCGCGACGCGGCCGTGCACACGGCGCGCCTGCGCCGTCCATGCCACGTGGCGCACGTGTCCGCGCGCCTCGACCTGCCACAGCATCGCGAAGCCGGGCCACCACGTGAAACCGTGCGACCAGTGCAGTGCGAAGCGCTCCGGCTTGCGATTGATCGCCCAAGGCCCGAGCGGGGAGTTGAGGAACACGTTGCCCGCCGCGAAGTAGACGGCGAACAACACGATCAGCCAGCGCGCAAGCCGCCGCCATCGACGCTGCATCGGATGCCTCCCTGTCCTGCCCGCCGCAGCGTCGGCGAAAGCAGTCGCTGGCGCAACCAGGCCGCCGCGGCGTTCCCCGCCGCCGCCCGCGCGCCGTGTGCCGAGCTCCCGTACGTGATGTCGATCACACGCACCGTGATCTTCATGTTTTCTCCACGATCCCCCGGCAACCCGATGCTAGCCTGCCGATGTTCCCGCCATCGTGACGACGACCATGAAATCCATTGCGCGCATCTGCCTGCTTCTTTGCACCCTCGTCGGCACCGGGGCGGCTGCGCAGGAGCTCGACCTGTACGACCCCTCCGTGCTGCGCACGCTGAACATCGAGTTCCACGATGCGAACTGGCTGCAACTGCTGCGAAACTATTACGACACGGGCACCTACATCCTCGCCGACCTCGAGGTCGACGGCATCGAGTATCCGGATGTCGGCGTGCGCATCCGCGGCAACACGTCGTACACGCAGCTTCCGTCCGGTTCGGAGAAGTTCTCGCTCAAGGTGAAGGTCGACCACACGCACGAGGATCAGGAACTTCTCGGCTACAAGACGCTGAACCTCAACAACGGCTTCCATGACCCGACGTTCACGCGCGAGATCGTCTACAACAACTACGTCGCGCGGTTCATCCCCAACATCCGCGCGAACCATGTCGTCGTCACGCTCAACGGCTCGAACTGGGGCGTCTACAACAACGTGCAGCAGGGCAACAAGCGCATGCTGCGCGACTACTTCGACGACGGCGAAGGGTTGCGCATCACGTGCTCGAACAACCCCAACGGTCCCGGTCTCGCCTATGCGGGACCGAACGCCTCGTCGTACTCGCAGTACGAGATCGACGACGACGGCGGGCTTGCCGATCCGTATGCGTCCCTGATCGCCGTCACGTACGCGCTTTCCAACGAGCCGCTGGCGAGCTGGCAGAACATCGACGCGCTGTTCGCGATCGACCCGGCGATCTGGTCGGTGGTGCTGGAAAACATGCTGACCGACGACGACAGCTACGTGAACAAGGGATGCGACTTCGCGACCTACACCGATCCATCGGACGGGCGCATGCACCTCATCCAGCGTGACGCCAACGAGTCGTTCACGGCAACCAACTGGGCCTTCGACAAGAACTTCAACGCCACCAACAAGCCGGTCCTGAGCCGCGTGCTGTCCGTGCCGGAACTGCGCCAGCGCTACCTCGCGCACTACCGGACCGTGCTGGCCGACCTCAACTGGGAAACGTTCGGCCCGCTGTTCGAGGCGCAGCGCGATCTGATCGACGCTGCCGTGCAGGCGGACCCGAAGAAGCTTTACAGCTATGAAGCGTTCCAGCAGAACTTCACGACCAGCGTGAACATTGGTGGTGGCGGCGGTGGCGGCGGCGGGCCGGGTGGCGGCACCGTCATCGGCATCAAGCAGTTCATCGACGGCCGCGAGAGCTACCTCGCTGCGCGCGCGGAACTCGTCGCGCAGGGACCGGCAATCGACAACGTCGCCGCATCGGCGGAGCATCCGGCCCCGTCCGAAACCGTGTGGATCACGGCCAGCGTGACGGCGAACGGAAATCCGGTCTCGGGGGTGCTGCTCCACTATCGTCCCGACCTGTCCGCGCCGTGGCAGCACACTGCAATGGCGGACGATGGCGCGTCCGGCGACGGGGGAGCCGGCGACGGCGTCTACGGTGTCGTGCTGCCGGTGACGGCAACGGCCGGCCAGCGCGTGCCGTACTACGTCGAGGCGATCGCGCAGAACAGCTACGCCTCGCGCAGCTACGAACCGGCGCTGGCCGAACGCGGCCCGCTCGAGTTGCGCTATGGCTACGACATCGCCGTCGAGTCACCGATGCGCATCACCGAGTACATGTACTCCGGGCAGGCCGGCGAGTTCGTGGAGTTCACCAACGTCAGCGACGCGCCGGTCGACATGACGGGCTGGAGCTTCGACGACAGCAACGCGTTGCCCGGTGCCTTCGATCTTTCCGCGTTCGGCGCCGTGCTTCCGGGCCAATCCGTGATCCTCACCGAGAGCGATGCCGAGACGTTCCGAGCGGACTGGGGCCTGGCTCCCGATGTGCCGATCATCGGCGACCTCGGTCTCGACTCCGGAAACAACCTCGGCCGCAGCGACAGCATCCTGCTGTTCAACGCCGCCAGCGAACTGGTGGACCGGCTCGATTACGGCGACCAGGATTACCCGGGCACGATCCGCACGCAGAACGCGAGTGGCCAGCCACCCTGCGCCGCGGCGGGCGCCAACGACATCGCACTCTGGCAGCTCTCGGTCGTCGGCGACGCATTCGGCTCGCACGCGGCCGCATCCGGCGACATCGGCACGCCGGGCGGGTACAACGCCTGCGAGACGGACAACGACACGATCTTCGCGGACGGGTTCGACTGAAGCGCAGACTCGACCACGCACCGGGCAACGCGGAGCGCCGATGATCCGAACCGGATGTCCATTCCGGCTCGCACCGTCGATGCCCTTCAGTCGAATCCGTTCACATGGATGTCATGCACGCCGCGCACGAGCACCAGACCGTTCATCAGGGCGTTCTGCGGATGGTCGGTGGCGGGGGCACCGAGCACGAGCAACGGTCCGTTCTGGACCAAGGCTCCGCCCATGCCTCGGACCTGCATGCCCTCGATGGCAGGCGCAGGATGGCGCCGGACCTGCGACCAATCGCCCCCACCACCATGCAACTCGTACAGCACGCCAGTGGCATCGAAGCCGGGAACGGAGGCCCCAGGCGACGAGACGAACAAGGTGCTGCCAAGGTGTAGAAGTCGGCTGCCGAAGCCATCGAAGTTGTGAATGTCCTCGAAGTACCGGAGATCGGATAGTGCGGCTCGATCAGGGGGCTCTCTCGCGTTTCGTGTGGAAAGAGCCTGATCATGCTGCCGCAGGTTTCAGCCATGGATTGCGCGGCAGGTGTTTGAGCTTGGCGCACAGCAGG
>Ga0207868_1000266_pt1 | contig 64410 bp, 55 predicted proteins | sample Passage237B_FD_187370 | JGI IMG/M metagenome (GOLD analysis project Ga0207868, IMG submission 187370) | Cellulose adapted compost microbial communities from Newby Island Compost Facility, Milpitas, CA, USA - Passage2 37B (SPAdes) (version 3) ... | reverse complement strand
ACAAGTCATTGACATATGTCTACTTTTGCACCGCCACCTCGCGCAAACACAAGGAAATGGCGCAAAAAAGACTGAGTGAAAAGGAGATCGAGCAATTGTTGGCTCAATACCGTGGCGAGAGGCGCAAACTGATATTTCAACTGGAGACCGTGCGGGCGGCGATCGCCGACCTGAAGGCCGTGCGTGATGGTGCGGAGCCCGCTGGCAAGGCGGCCGCCAAGCGCGGTCCGGGCAGTCCTGCCAAGCGCGCCGCTACCACGACCACCCGGAAGCGGAAACCCGGCCGACGCAAGAAGCGGCAGATCAAGGACGGCGGCTACCGCTTGAGCCCTTGGGACAATGTGGTGGTGCAGGCCATCGAGAAAAGCCAGCGTTTGCTCCCCAAGGCGGACCTGCTCACGCACATGATGGCCTGGGCGAAGAAGAACGAGCCGAAAATGAAGGCCGAGGAGGTGGAGATGAAGCTGACCCGCGTGCTGCAGAAGCTGAGCGGCAAGCGCGGCGTGCTGGGCACCTACCGCAGCGGCTTGCGTCGGGGCTACCACTACGGGCTGAAGTCCTGGTTCTTCGCCACCAGCGGGAAGCTGCGCAAGCAGCACTTGGACAAGCTCGTGCTCACCGAGAACTGAGCGGTACAGCTACGGAACGATATGGAAGGCCGGATGCCCTCGGGTATCCGGCCTTCTGCTTGTTGCATCCTGCCGCAACACCATGCGCGGTGGGAATACAATAGGTGTTCAATATTGAACGAACTACAGCGCGCTCAGAGGGAATGTTCCCTTCAATCGTACGCCTTTTTCCGTACGCTCCAAAGTGGCGCATTCGTGCCGGTCATCGTGCTCCAGGAACAGCACGAACTCTTCGTCCACCGCCCGGTCCAGAAAGGCTTTCTTCTCATCGAGCGTGAGCAACGGACGGGTGTCGTAGGCCATCACCCAGGCCAACGGGATGTGGTGTATGCTCGGCAGCAGATCGGCCATGAACACCACGGTGCGCCCCTTGTACCGGATGTGTGGGATCATCATGGCGTCGGTATGGCCGCTCACGCTCAGTACGTCGATCCCGGGGAAAACCTCCTTGACGTAAGTGTTGCCGGGCGCTTCCTCGGCCGCCGACGGAACGGGCACGAACGTAAGCTGGCCGCTCTCGGCGATCGGCAGGATGTTCTCCCGAAGAAAACTGGCCTTCTCCCGTGCGTTGGGCTTGGTGGCCCATTCCCAATGGCGCTCATTGCTCCAGTACCTGGCGTTGCGGAAGGCGGGAGCGAAGCCCTCGCCCTTGCGCACGATGCTCCCACCGCAATGATCGAAGTGCAGGTGGGTGAGGAACACATCGGTCACATCGTCGCGCGAGAACCCGGCCCTACGCAGCGACCCATCGAGCGTATCGTCACCATGCAGGTCGTAATGGCCGAAGAACTTGGCGTCCTGCTTGTCGCCGATGCCATTGTCGATCAGGATCAGCCGGTCGCCGTCCTCCACCAGCAGGCAACGCATGGCCCAAGTGCACAGGTTCTTCTCGTCCGGCGGATGGCTGCGGCTCCACAGGGTCTTGGGCACCACGCCGAACATGGCACCACCGTCCAGTTTGAAATAGCCGGTATCGATCACGTGCAGTTCCATGGCGCCAAGGTCGGAACAGTTCCGCCACTTGACGCAACACGGGCGGTCGGAGCCATGGGCGCACGATAGGGGCCAGGCCGTCCCCGGCGTACGGCGGGAAAGTTCGTCGGTCAGGGGCGCTCCGGCGAAGGACCTTCGGTCCGCTCGATGCGTTCCTGCACTTGCTGTAGCCGGTCGGTGGCCACCTCCATCTTCAGGCCCGTGGGCTGTTCACTGGCGGGAATGGCGGGCACATGGATGGACTCGAGCGTGATGTGCTCCAAGGTCTTTTCCTCCACCGGTATGGTTGGCTTCAGGACCATGGGCTGCGGGCCCTGGGTGCGGGCGAAACGTTCTTCCGCATAGTTCCAAGGCACGCCACTGGGCGAGGTGGTGTTGGCCCGATTGGCGGTCACGCTCCAGAAGAACGGCGCGTTGGATGTTCCGCCCATCAACTCCACTACCTCGAACCCTGTCGCGGACTCGTTCGTGACATAGACCCCTTTGCAATCCCCCCTCAGTTGAACGAACACGCGCAATGGATGCTGATCGTTCACCAGGATGTTCTTGCTCAGCACGGGGTCCAGTTCGATCCGCGCCCTGCCGTTGACCAGTTGACCGGTGCCATAATCCTGGAACAGGTTCTCCGGTGCTTCGGGGGGCGAAAGCAGCACGTAGTTATCGTCCAGGTCGCGCACCACTGTGTTCACGGTACCATCGCCCATGACCTTGCGCGGAACCCCTGCGCCTTCATAGGCCGCTACATAGGTGAAGGTCTCCGCGACACTGCCATTGCCGCTTACGAAATAGCCACCGGCACGGGCAGGGGCCCCTGCCGCCCCGTTCGCCGCGCTCATGGCCACGCCGTACACCCCGAAGCTGGTGCCCGTGCCGGCCACCCCCGATCCCTGGGTCAATGTGTAATAGGTCCCTTCGTTGTTGCCAAGGCCGACCAAGCCAGTCCCGTTGGCCGCCGTCGTGCTGGAGCCCACCGCCCCGACCAAGGTGCCCCGGAACGAGCCACCTCCGCCATCGGGGATCGTGGTGGGAACGATGCCGTTACCCGAAGCCATGATACCCATGCCCGTACCGGCGGTCATGGCCCGGGCATACAGGCCTTGTGCCGCCCCGGTGAACGCTCCACCTGCACCGTTGCCGGGCACGTTCGCCGCAAGGTTGTTCCCTGTACCGACCACCCCGACGCCGCTGGCCGCGGTGGTGGCAATGCCATAGGCGCCCGTTGTGGTGCCCGCGAAGGCGCCCCCGCCACCGGTGGCCAGTACAGTGGCGGCCAGGTTGTTCCCAGCCCCCACGACCCCGGTGCCCGAGGCCACGGTATAGGCCCGACCGTAAGCGCCGGTGGTGTTGCCGAAGAACGACCCGCCACTACCACCGGCCAGCACGTTCAGGGCCACGTTGTTCCCCGCACCCACAACGCCATTGCCATTGGCTATGGTAACTGCCTGAGCGAAAGCTCCGAAGGTGGTGCCCGTGAAGGCCCCGCCACTTCCACCTCCGAGCGTGAGCCCGACCTGGCTGTTACCACCGCCCACCACACCGGTACCATTGGCCGCCGTGCTCGCCATGCCGTAAGCGCCGATCGTGGCCGCCGTGCTGAACGAGCCTACAGCGCTACCCGTGAACGCACCACCGCTTCCTGCGTTCAGTACGATCGCGCCAACGTTGTTGCCGCTGCCCACCACGCCGGTACCGGTCGTCGCCAAATGCTGGCCATACACGGGAAAGCCGTTTATTCCCCCGGCCTGGGCAATGCCCCATACTCCATCGCCGGCACCGGCTGGCGACTGACCATATACACCGGCCCCATTCGCTCCGGCGTAGCCGTTCACCGCATAGGGAAGTGTTCCGGAGCCGAACACGGTGAAGAAGTCACCCGCTCCAGGGTTGGCGCCCGGCACGACCACCTGGCCGTTGGCAATGATCCGCAGGCGCTCAACGCCCGAGGTCGAAAAGCCGAGCACGTTCGTGTTCTGGCGGAACATGCCCATGTTGGTGTTCGTGGTCCACGAATAGATCGGCAATGCCGCCGTGCCATTGCCGAAAGCCCGTAGTTCACCGGTGCTGGCCACTTCGAGGCGCTCCGTGTTGTTGGTGCGGATGCGCAGGGCGATGTTGTCCGTGGTGCCCAGGAAGTTGGTGGCGGCCACGGTACCGGCGTTCCCCGTCGTGCGCCAGGCATCGCCATCACCTGCGAACCTGATCCAGCGGTTGGTTGGTGCGCCGGACCAGTAATAGTAGCCCGGCGTCACGTTGTTCGGGGCCACCCCGGCCGTGGCTGTGTTGTATACCAGCAAGGAGGCCACCGGAGCGGTGATCGGCGCCGATACGTTCAGTGCTGTAAGGGCCACACGGGGCACCAGCAGCCCCCTGTCGGTGGCGCTTACATCCAGCATTGCCGAAGCGTCGGGCGCGGCGCCGGTCGCATTGATGCCAACATTTTACGCACGGCTGACAACGGCCGTCAAAAAGAAGACAGGGTAGACCCATTGCTTCATGGCGTGGGACGGTATCGGTTCGGTAACGAAAGTACATCCGACTCCGGTCGTACAAATGACCGGTACCGGAAAATTCCCCTGGCCCTTGAAAGGCCTCCGGCGCACATGCGATTGTTCCGGTCATTCGTAGGCGCGGAACACCGAGGCTGGGCGGACCTGGATGGTCAACGACGTCAACGTTCGTCGATGGGCAGCCCGACGAAGGATATCCGCGATCGGTCGAAAGCACGGCTCGGGTGTGGACCTTCTCACGAAATTCGGCACCTCTGACGAGGAACAGGGAGCGGACCCAATGGACAGGATGATCCGAACGGAACTGACCGGCACCGAGCAGGCGGTCATCGGACCGGAGGCTCGACCCGCTGGTTCGCTGTTCAGCGACACCCTCCTGGAAGGTCCTTCGTCCTCGGTCGCGCACGCCTCGATCCCCAAGTGCATCCACTACGTGTGGTTCGGGGGCAAGCCGTTGCCCGAGCCCATGCGGGAGACAATAGCCCACTGGCGCCGGACGATGCCCGACTGCCGCGTGATCGAGTGGAACGAAAGCACGATCGATGTGAACGGCCACCCGTGGATGGCCCGCATGTACGCCGAGGGACGTTATGCCTTCGCCAGCGACTATGCCCGCCTGTTGGTGCTGTACAAGCATGGGGGCATCTACTTGGACACGGATGTGCAGATGAGGAAGAGCTTGGCTCCATTCATGGGCGAACGCTGCCTGTGGTCGTTCGAGTTCGACTCCTTTGTTTCCACCTGCATCATCGCCGCGGTCCCCAAGCACGCCCTCATCGGGGCGCTGTTGAAGGAGTACGATCGCCTTGACGGACCGGTGGTGAACAACGATGTGGTCACCCGGTTCTTCCTGCGGGAGTTCCCGGAGTTCCGGTTGAACAACAAGGATCAACGCATCGGCAACGACATCCGGGTGGTGCCCAAGGAATATTTCGTGGTACCGTCCTTCGACAGGAGCAAGAATTTCGCCGTGCACGAGGCCAACAACCAGTGGAAGGCCGGGGACCGTCGGTTCGGCTTGGGACGTATGCTCAGGGCCGTGATCGGCGATGTGCTCTTCTTCAAGTTGGTGAACCTGCGCATGAACTGGCGAAGCGAGTACCTGGCGATCGATCGTGCCCGCCACCAGCAACGCTGAGCGGCCGTGGGGGTGATCGATCGATTTTACACGGCTTTCGCCGAACGCGATCCGGAGGGCATGGCCCGGTGCTATGCGCCTGATGCACGCTTCAGCGATCCGGTGTTCCCGGACCTTGATGGCGAACAGGTGCGGGCCATGTGGCGCATGCTCGTGACCAGCGGCACCGACCTGCATGTGACGCACTCCGAAGTGGAGGAGGGGGCGACCCGTGGACGCTGCCGGTGGGATGCCTGGTACACGTTCAGCCGTACAGGTCGACCGGTCCACAACATCATCCGATCGGAGTTCGTGTTGCGCGACGGGTTCATCGTGGAGCAACGCGATCGGTTCGACTTCTGGCGTTGGAGCCGTCAGGCCTTGGGACCCATGGGCTGGCTCCTGGGCTGGACACCCTGGTTGCGCGACCGGGTGCGGGCCACCGCCGCCCGGTCATTGGCCAAGACCATGGGCCGTTGAGCTATTCGACCCTGCAAACCGGCTGGCAGCGCACCGGGAAATTCACGGAGTTGGCGATGAAGCAGAGCGCATGCGCCTGATGGTGCAGTTGTCCGGCCTTGGCCACCATGTGCGGGTCGCGCACCACCACGTCGGGATGCAGGACCACTTCCAGGAAACGCCCGCTGCCATCGGAAAGGGTCTCCATGGTGCCCGTGGCCCTGTCCATGTAGTGCGTCACCACCACGCCGTTGACGGCGCACACATGCAGGTAGCTCATCATGTGGCAGGCGCTAAGGGCGGCCAAGAGCATGTCCTCGGGATTGTGCCGCGACGGATCGCCGCGAAAGGTCGGGTCCGATGAGCCGTCCAGGTCGGGTTTGCCCGCGATCCTGATGATGTGATCGCGCTTGTAGCTCCGGTAGTGGTCCGTGCCGGTGCCCTGGTTCCCGGTCCATTCCACGGTGAGGGCGTAGTGGTGCGTGTAGGGCATGGTGCTTCGGGCGGCACAATGGTCAGAACGCTGGCCCTCCCAAGGTCCTGGGCGGGGGCATGAACGGGGGCTTTTTCCGCTGGTCCTTCACGTAGAAGCCTTTGTCCACTTCCACTTTCTTGACCCGCTTCGGGCGTATGATGCGTTTCCAGGAAGTGGTCGGTGCGAGGCGTAGCGACTCGCCATCGATCAGCACGTCCACGGGCATGTCGAAACCGTCCACGGCGTCGTTCCATCGGAAGTGGAGCTCCTTCCGGCGGAGCCCCCATTCCAGCACGGGCACCTGTGTGGTGCGCAGGTATTGGTCGAACACCTTCGTCAGGTCCACGCCACAACACGCGCTCATGAAGTGCTCGATCTCGGCGCCGGTCACGATGCGGTGCCGATATCTGCTGTTCATCTCCCTTAGCATGCGCTTGAACAAGGTGTCGCCTATGATGTGCCGGACCATGTGCACCAAATTGGCCCCCTTGGGGTACATGTCGCCGCTTCCTTCGTCGTTCACGCCGTATGACCCGATGAGCGGCTCGTCGTTGCGGATGTTCCTGCGCAGCCCGATCACATATTCCTCGGCGGCCTTCGGCCCCAGCAGGCATTCGGTCATCAACACCTCGGTGTATTGGGTGAAGCCCTCGTGCACCCACATGTCGGCGATGTCGGCCGTGGTGATGCTGTTGCCGAACCATTCATGGCCGCTCTCGTGCACGATGATGTAGTCCCACTTCAGGCCGTGGCCCGTGCCACTGAGGTCGCGCCCCAGGTATCCGTTCCGGAACCGGTTGCCATAGGCGATGGCGCTCTGGTGCTCCATGCCCAGATGCGGCGCTTCCACCAGCTTGTAGCCGTCGCTGTAGAAAGGGTAGGGGCCCAGCCATTCCTCGAAGCACCGCATCATGTCGGGCACCTGGGCGAACTGTTCGCGTGCCTTCGCCTCGTTCTCTTCCAGCACCCAGAAATCCATCGTCATGGGGCCCAGCGCCCCCAACGTGCGCTCATCGAAATGCACGTATTTCCCGATGTACGGCACCAGGTTATACGTGTTGATGGGGGCCGATACACGCCAGTTCCACGTGGTGGTGCCATCGCCATTGCTCGTTTCGCCTTGGAAGCGTCCATTGCCCACGCCCACCAAGCCATCGGGGGCGACGATATGCAGTTGCGCGCCTTCGGGTTCGTCGCTCTGGTGGTCCTTGCATGGGTACCACACACTGGCCCCGAGCCCCTGGCACGCCACGCTCATCCACGGGTTGCCCTGTGCGTCGGTCTTCCAGATCCAGCCGCCGTTCCACGGTGGGTTGGGGGCTTCGCGGGGCACGCCGTGGTAGTGGACGATGAGCGTCATGCTGGTGCCGGCCGCGATGGGCATGGGCAGGTCCACCCAGACCACGTTGCTGTCGCGGGTGAAGAGCAGACCCTGTAGATGGTCCGTCTTGGAGCCGGTGACCACTTCACCGTTGATGCTGTCCACCACCAAGGGCTGTTGCAGGTCGATCTGCAGGTGCTGTCCTTCGGCCAGGGCGGTGAACCGTATCCGCGTGGTGCCTTGGATCGATGTGCTGGCGAAGTCGGGCTTCACCGTTACGTCGTAATTGACCACATCCCACCAGGCGCGGTAAGGGCCTATGCTGCCACGCAGGCTGTCGGCACGAGTGAAGAGCAACTGGGCCGCGAGCGGACCGCAGATGGCCCAGGCGGCCACAACGAGAACATGGCGCGACATGGATCGAAAGGAACGCTCCTTGCGCATGGTCGCAAGGTAGCGTCGTGCACCACCGCGGCCGTCTACAGGCCCACTTTGCGCAATATCCGGATACCCGGCGCACCCAGGCGCAGGCCGATCGCCATGCGGGCGAAGCCATGGTTCATCGCGAGCGACACGTCGTTCTCGCTGATGGTGCCCGAGCTCAGGAAATAGGCCGTGGTGATCGCCGCGTACCAGCGGTCGCCGTTGAAACCGGCCCCCAGCTTCATCTCACCCACAAGGGCGGTCGATGTACCGGCCAGGACGGCGCCCTCGTTCGGGGTGATGCGCTGCTGCATATACCCCGGGCCGTACAGCATCGCCACATGCACGAAGCCCTTTCCCCGGAACGACCAAGTGTGTGTATAACCGATCGTGGCCCCCACGATGGTGCGCTCCACCGCGTTGAACCCGGTGGCGAAGTGGAAGGTGTCGAGCAGGTTGGGGCTGAGCAGCGAACTGTCGCCGGCCACCGTGTTGCGCCATGCCGACAGGCCGGCCAACCAGGTGCCGGCGCTACGTTTCTGCCGTTCCATCTGAGCGATGGCGGCGTTCTGGCTGAAACGCTTCTTCAGGCTCAGCGCATAGTTCACCGAGAGCATGTAGGTGTCGCTGTTCAGGTCGGGGCGGGTGTACGGTGCGGCGCCAGGGCGCTCGCCCAGCCAGCGATCGGCCTCGTTCATGAAGTAGCCCTCGGTCCGGTCCCAGAAACCACGTATCCAGAGGCGTCGGCCGGTGTAGCCGAGCCCGAAGTTGCGCGAATCGGTCCGGCCCAGGCTGGGGTCGTACTGGTTGAGCACCGGCACATTGAAGGTGACCTCGGCGCTGAGCCATTTGTAGTCGATCCCGAAGCCGTACTGCTCGTTGCTGTTCGTACTGAACGACAAGGTGCCTTCGTCATCGGCACGCTCAAGGTCGATATCGGCGAACCGGTACTTGCACACAGTGCTTACCACCAGGCGGCTCCTGTACGTGGCGATGTACGCGGTATCATAGTTCGGTGGCGCCAGGCTGTCGCCGTTCAGCAGGCGGTGCAGTGGGTCGCCCAGCTGGGCATCGACGGAGTGTTGGCACATGGCCCCGAGCACCAGCAGTGCGGTCCGGGGCCATGTGCGCAACATCCTTCGCACTTACGTGGGTCAGCGTTGTACGGCCAACATGCCGCTGCCATCGATCCCCCCGGTCAACCGGTAATGGTACAGGCCATTGGCCAGCCCGGCGCCCTCAACCACGAAGCGGCCGGTGCCGCGCAGGTCCATGTCCTGTCGCACGATGCGGCCCTGCATGTCGGTGACCACCAGGCCCACCGGAACGCCCGTGGGGGGGTAGAACAGGGTGGTGCTTTCGTTGAACGGGTTGGGGAACACGCGGATGCCGTCCTGCACCGAACGTTCACCGACCCCGATGGTCACACTGCAGGCGTTCTCCAGCTCCACGATCGAGTTGTGATAGTTCTCGTTCACCACATCGATCACCTCCTCGATGCAGATCACATCGCCGGGGTTGATGAAGTGCACACGCACCAGGGGCTTGTAATCGGGACCGCGCTGGATCAGCGAATCCACATCGCTCAGGCACATCAAATGGCCGGTGCCGAAACCGAAGGCGGGTGTGGCGGGGTAGCTCACCGGATCGTACAGCGCTTCCACCCCGGTGATCTGCACGCCGCTCAACATCAGCTCATAGCCGAGCACTTTCCGGTTGCGGTTGCGCATGTGGATGTCGAGCCAGCCTTCGCTCAGGTCGATCGCCCCGATGGTGAAGGTCACCGTGTCGTAGGGGTTGATGATCTCGTTGAAGGGGAAGTTGCAGTGGTCGTGCACGGCCGCGCTGTCGGGCGGGTGGTTGTAGATGTTCCAGTAGTTGCAGAAGGCCAGCAGGGCGGCATCGGTCACCGTGAGGTTGCCGTCCTGATCGATGTCGTTGCAGGGCATCGGTACCAGGTCGTTGCCGAGGATGCCGTTCACGTACTCGATCACGTCGGTGGCGTTCTGGTAGCCGTCGGTGTTCAGGTCGCCGATCAGGGCCTCACCGGCGCAATTGCCCATGCAGTCGAACTGGGCCGAGCCGTAGATCTGGCCCAAGCAGTCCACGTAGGGATCGCAGTTGTTATCGATCGTCACCTCCAGCGTGGGGGTGCGGTCGATGAAGATGCAGACCTGGGCCCAGTTGTTCATGTGGTTGCTCTCCACACGGCCCAGGGCGTCGGGGTCGTTGTCCCAGTTGGTGCGCACCACCAGGGTGTAGGAACCCTCGGGTACACCGGTGATGTCGATCCAGTTGCAACTGGTGCCGCTGCCATACACATCGGCGCAGCCCGCGCTGATGCCCATGTTGCCGCAGCCGTACTGGGCGGTGCCCCCGCCGTAGCAGTCGATGTCCATCACGCAGAAGCCGTTCTTGAAGCCCACGGCGAGCTGCTGCCCCTGCGCATCGAACAGCAGGTACTCGGCGTAGCCCTTGTAGTGGATATGGCCATGGCAGTTCTGGAACTCGAACTGGTCGGGGTTGGCCGCGGGCGTGCCGATGTAGTAGTCCAGGTCGCCGATGTTGGCGATCCGCGTATCGAAACGCAGGATCTCACGCGTGCCGTAGCCGGTGAGGCAGCCCTCGGCGATATAGCAGTTGCCCTGCGATACCGTGGTGGTGGAGAGGTTGAGGGAGGAGATCAACCGGTTCTGGTCCACGATCAGGTCGGGCGCTTGCGGGCAGTTGGGGTCGCCCCAAGGGAGACAGCTGCCATTGTCCACAACGGCCAGCGGATCGAAGTTGCACGAGTTCGGGTCGGTGCAGCCGCTGATCGGCCCGACGTAGCTGAGCGACCAGGGGATGGTGAGCCCGTCGCATGCGTTGCCCGTTGCGCCGATGCGGATCCAGATCGGCAACCCCGCCTGCAGGTTGGCCGAGAGCTCGGCGTGCGGGCCGAGCGGGCAACCGCCATCGGCGAAATACATGGTGCCCGCAGGGCTTTGGTCGGGTACCAGGCCGGTGCAGTGGTCGTACACCCAGATCCGCGTATCGCACGAGACCAGACCGCAGGTGGTGATCAGGTATACACCGCTGATCGGGGGCGTGAAGTGGTACCAGGTGTCGGCATTGGGCGCGGTGTGGTCGCCCTCTGTCACCGTAAGCGGGTTCCCGCAGCTATAGCCCGGCGGGCAGTTCAGCTCGGTGGTCTGCGAGTAGCCGTAGTTGTTGCCGTAGGCCGAGCCTCCCTGGGCCACGGTGACGCCGTCCACTGTAACGGTGTAGCCGCCCCCCTGCAGGATGCCATCCCCATAGCTGTCGTGGATGGTGAAGATCACGCACTGGCCCGTTGGGATGCAGACCGTTCCGCCCGAGGCGTTCCCGGTGGCGATGGACCCGCCCGAGCCGGTCAGGGTCCAGCTGATCTCATAGGCCCACTGGTCCGGGTTGATGGTGACGACGAGTTCGCTTTCCCCAGGAGGACACTGGGCATGTAGGCCGACGGGCACGGCCAGGGCGGCCAAGGCCGGCAACAGGGTACGGATGCGCATGGAACAAGCAGGTTTGGATCCACGAAGTTGATCCTTTTGGGGATCCGTGCAACAAGTGCGTGTGCCGCCTACCGCACTTCCACTTCGTCCAGGAAGAGCCAGGCCGGTTCACCGGCCCCGGGCATGCCGTCGGGGATGATGCCTGTGTGCTGTACAGTGAGGCGGACGTAGCGGCCCCGGGTAGAGCGGTCCAGACCGAACACCCTACGCCCGGAGCCCTTGGACGATCCCGCCTGGCCCACGGCAGTGAACGAATGGCCATCCGTGCTCACGGCGATGCCGATGGCTGCGGGTGCATGGATCCAGCTGGCGGGTTCGTGCAGCGTGCCGATGCCCACGTAGTCGATGTCCTGCTCACTGCCAAGGTCGATGGTGATCGTCACCCCGTTTTTCCATCCCAGCCATTCAGGGCCCACGCGGCGGCCTTGCGCCGTAATGCCATCGACCAAGGTGAACGCACCGCCTGCGTTGTAGCGGTCATGCGGTTGCTCGCTCAGGGTGGTCGGGCGGGCAGTGGCCTTGTTGAAGCGGAAGGTCTTGGATGAAACAGGGAAGGGCTCGTCGGTGAAGATGTCCTTCGAAAAGTGTGAGGCGGAGATCACGTACGGCTCACTTATCGTGAATGGGCCATCATATTCACCGGTCGAGTTATTGATCAGGATCATCGTACTCTCTTGGGGTTCCGGAGGATCGTTGGTACGGGTCACCTTGATCCTCATTCCTTCCCTTGCGCCGATCAATGTGATCTTTACCTCACCGGAGCGCTCCCCTTGTTCGGGAACGATCCGTACCTGATACAAGCTCCTGCTCGCATTCACCCCCAAGCTATCCAACCGCACGAACTCCTTCTCCAGCCTGTGGATGAAGTCCGCCTCATCACGCTGCTCCTTCGGTGTCCACAGTACTTCGGCCAGCGCCAGCATGCGCGGAACGGCCATGTACTCCACGTGATCGGTGGTCAGGATGTACTCGGTCCATAGGTTGCCCTGTGCACCGAGGATGTACTTGTGCTCCTCGGGCTTCAGTTCGGCAGGGATGGGCTCGTAGGCGTACACCTTCTGCAGGGGCGTATAGCCGCCGAAGGCCAGCGGCTCGTTGGCTGGATCGCCCTGGTAGTGGTCGAAGTAGCAATGGCTGCCGGGGCTCATCACGGCATAGTGGCCGCTTCGGGCCGCTGCGATCCCGCCTTCGGTCCCGCGCCAGCTCATCACCGCCGCGTTGGGCGCCAAGCCGCCTTCCAGGATCTCGTCCCAGCCGATGATCGTACGGCCCTTGCCGTTCACGAACCGTTCGATGCGCCGGATGAACCAACTCTGCAATTCGTGATCGTCCTTCAGCCCTTCGACCTGGATGCGGCGCTGGCATTTCCCACAGGATCCCCATCGCTCTTTGGGGCTCTCATCCCCACCGATGTGGATGATCGGGCTCGGGAACAGTTCCATCACTTCGGTGAGCACGTCCTCCAGCAGGGCGAAGGTGCTGTCATTGCCCGCGCAGAACACGTCGGCGAACACGCCCCAGCCGCGCTCCACCTCGTACGGGCCACCGCTGCAGCCCACGTGCGGATAGGCCGCCAGGGCGGCCAACGCATGCCCGGGCATTTCGATCTCGGGCACTACATTGATGTGCCGTTCGGCCGCGTAGGCCACCACCTCGCGGATCTGCTCCTGCGTGTAGTAGCCGCCATACCGCACCGTATCGTACTCCAGCGCCGCATAGGGTCCCACCTGGCTGCCCCTGCGCCAGCCGCCCACCGCGGTGAGCGCCGGGCGCCGCTTGATCTCGATCCGCCAGCCTTGATCGTCGGTCAGGTGCCAGTGGAACCTGTTCATCTTGTACCGTGCCAGCAGGTCGATGTATTTCTTCACGAACTCCACCGGCCAGAAGTGGCGCACTGCATCGAGGTGCATGCCCCGCCATTGGAACCTTGGGTGGTCGGTGATGGTGAGGCAGGGGAGGGAACCGGCGGCGAACCCCTGTTCGAGCAGTTGCAGCACGGTTCGGCTGCCGCGATAGAGCCCCTCTTCGCTGGGGGCCGTGATGGTGATCCCCTGGGTGGTGACGGCCACATGGTGCCATTCGGGCGGTGTCAGCGTGTCGAAGGTCACATGTCGAAGGTCGATCCGGACAGGGGCTTCGCAAAGCACGCCCTGCTCGGGTCGCAAGGCGTCCACTTCGGCCCGGAACAGGTCCGCCAAGTGCTCGATGCCGGGGGGCGACCTGATCTCTAACGGGCATTCAAGGTGTAGCACGCCCGGGGCGAGCTCCATGTGGACGGGACGGGGGATCACCGTGGGCGGGTATCGGGCCCACGCCCAGAGGGGCAGCAGGACCAAGGCGTGGAACAGGGCGCGCATCCCGACGAAGATCGGCACCCTTGTCCTTCCTTCGGGAATTGGGCGGTCCTGCCCGTCCCGGAGGTGCTCACTTTGGCGGTTCGGCCTGAAAGTGCCATCTTTGCACCCCCAATTCCGGGACCCAAACACACACAGCGACATGCCAACTCGCATCCGCCTTCAGCGTAAAGGCAAGAAAGGCCGGCCTTACTACCATGTGGTGGTGGCCGATTCCCGCGCTCCCCGCGACGGGAAATATATCGAACGGATCGGTTCCTACGATCCCAACCAGAACCCCGCGTTCGTGGAGGTGAACGTCGACAAGGCGCTTACCTGGCTCCAGAACGGTGCCCAGCCCACGGACACGGCCCGCGCCATCCTCAGCTACACCGGGGTGCTCTACAAGAACCACTTGGCCAACGGCGTGAAGAAAGGCGCCTTCGACCAAGCCGAGGCCGACCGTCGCTTCGAGATCTGGCGCAACGAGAAGACCGCCAAGATCGAAGGCAAGCGCAGCAAGCTGGCCCAGAGCGCCGAAGCGGCCGAGAAGGCCCGCATCGAGGCCGAGAACAAGAAGGCCGCCGAGCGAGCCGCCGCGATCAGCGCCAAGCTGGCCGCTGCCACCGCACCTGCCGAAGCCGCTCCCGAGGCCGAAGCCGAAGCCCCGGCCGCCGAGGGCGAGGCCCCCGCTGCGGAGTGATCCCGTTGTTTCTCCGAAGGACCCGCGTACCGGACGGTGCGCGGGTCTTTTCTTTTGCGGGCGTTCGTCGGCGAACGATCTTCGCACGGTCGGTCGGGCATTGTGGCCCACTACCTTCTCCCATGGACCTCGACAGCCTTCACCGCATCGGCAAGCTGGGCAAGCCTTGGGGGCACCGCGGAGAGCTCAGCGTACACCTCGAAGGCTGCGACGTGGACGACCTCGTGCATGTCGGATCCCTTTTTGTGGACATCGAAGGCCAGAAGGTGCCGTTCTTCTTCACCGCGCTGTACGACAAGGGCCGCGAGACACTGATCAAGTTCGATGACTTCCACGATCCGCAGAGCGCGTCCATCCTCGTGGGCCGCGACCTCTATGCTCCGCCAGGCCTGCTCGCCGACGGCAGCGACGAAAGCTGGGACCCCGAGGAGTTCATCGGAATGATCGTTCGAGATGAGGAGCATGGAGACCTGGGCGAAGTGACCGGTATCGATGGCACCGCCCGGAACCCCGTGCTGGTGATCCTGCACGGGGAGCAGGAGGTGATGGTGCCATTGGTGGACGAGATGATCGTGGGCGTGGACCCCGAGGAGGGGACCTTGGTGGTGCGTACCCCGCCGGGGCTGATCGACATGTACCGGGGCTGAGCGCGATGCCCAAGGCCACGTTCCGTTTCAAGCGATTCATCGTACAGCAGGACCGCTGTGCCTTGAAGGTGGGTACCGACGGTGTGCTCTTCGGTGCGTGGGTGGACTACGTTGGCGCCACCCGCATCCTCGACATCGGCACGGGCACCGGCGTACTCGCTCTGATCGCTGCTCAACGCACCACCACCGCCACGATCGACGCGGTGGAGATCGATGATGCCGCAGCCGAACAGGCCGCTGGGAACGCGGCCGCAAGCCCCTGGGCCGGTCGCGTGCGCGTGCACCGCATGGATGTGCGCCGTATGCGCAGTGCCGAGCCGTTCGATCTGATCATCAGCAACCCGCCGTACTACGCGGGCTATTCCCCGGCCGCCGACGAGCGCGTGGGCGTGGCCAAGCACGGCGACGAGTTGCTCTTCACCGATCTGATCGCCGCTGTGGGGCGCCTGCTTTCGCCCGAGGGCCGTTTCGCAGTGATCATCCCCATGCACCGAGAGGCGGAGATCACCAGCCTTGCAGCGGAAATCGGACTGAGGCCTTGCCGCCGGTGTGCGGTCCGTTATGTGGCCCATCGGCCCGCCAAGCGCGTGCTCCTCCAGTTCGATCGCAGCGGAAGACCGCTCCACGATGAACAACTGACCATCGAGAACACGGGGCCCTTCGACTACACGCCCGAGTACCGCGCGTTGATCCAGGACCTGATGCCGGGCTTCTAGTCCACCGCTTCCTCGGTGAACTTCACGCCGTGGGTCTCCAGCTCGTCCAGCACCGGATCGTAGATCGCCGGCTTCAGCGGCAGGAGCACGCCACGATCACTGATACCGCCGTTGAGCAGCAATTTGGCGCCGATGGCGATGGGGAGGCCCACCGTGCGGGCCATGGCCGTGTACATCTGGTCCTCGCCGATCACGCCCAACGAGGCATGCCGCGTGTGCGTCCGGCCTTCCAGTGTGTACCGGAAGCGGTGCCACATCACCACCAGGTCCTTGTCGTTGGGACCGAGCTTCCACTTCTGCTCCAGCAGGTGTTGCAACGTGGCGGCAGGGGAGAGGCCGCTGACGCCGATGGGCGTGTCGCGATCGAACAGTCCCAGCCATTCGAGCTTCTGCACCACCTCACCGTTGGGATCGAGGCCGAGGTAGCTGGCCAGGTTGTCGCGCGTGCTCCCTGTGCTCTGGGGCAGGAAGGCGTCCAGATACTGGCTCCAGCCCGCGTTCTCTGGAAGCTCCATGATGAAGCCATCCTCGGTGCAGCCCAGTTGAACGAACACGTTCCAGGCTTCGCAGTAGCCTGCCTTGCGCAGGGTGCCGCGCAGCAGGGTGGGGATGCCGTCGAGCCCGTAATGCGAGCGGTACTTCAACGAATCGCGGTTGGCATAGCCATCGAAAATACCGTGGCCGGCCACCTCCACGCGCGCGACCTGTCTGAAGAGTTGGTGGTATGGGATGTATTTCGTGGCGCCGTTGCGGATGTACCGTGCTGCGCCACCGTGCCCGGCCAGCACGACATTCCGCGGGTTCCAACTGAATTTGTACCCCCAAGGATTGTCGTCGCTTTCGGGCGCCACGAGCCCGCCGCAATAGCTCTCGAAGGCCTCCATGCGCCCGCCCACCGCGCGGATGCGGTCCAGCACACGCATCGCGCTCATGTGATCGATGCCGGGGTCGAGCCCCATCTCGTTCAGCACCGTGAGACCGGCCGCCTTGAAGTCGGCGTTCATGGCCCACAACGCGTCGGGCACATAGCTCGGGGTGATCACATGCCTCTTCAGCCGCAGGCAATCCTTCAGCACGTCCATGTGCATGAAGGCGGGCAGCATGCTGATCACCAGGTCGTGCCCGGCGATCAACGACGCGCGTGCCTGCGGGTCGGTGGCGTTCAAGGCCACGGCCTCGGCCACGTCGGTGCCCGCACCGATCAGTTGCCGGGCATTATCGGGCCGCTGGTCGGCCACGGTGAGGCGCCATTGCTGTTCACCGGCATGACGCACCAGGTAATTGATCAGGGCCGAGGCCGAGCGGCCTGCGCCGAGGATGAGGATCTTGCGCATCGGGTAGCTTGGAAGCGTTGCGGGGCGCGAAGTTCCGAACTATCGGGATCGATATGGAGCCCTTGCACCATCGCGCTTCGCCGGGTTTGGCATACCACTTGCCTGAGCGGGACCAAAGTCTAATTTCGCCAACCATCAACAAAACCGCCATGATCCGTCTCTCCACGCTCGCAATGGCTTTGGTCTTCACTGCCGACCAGGCTTGGTGCCAAACCTCCGACCTGGTCTTTTTCACCGACGATGGCACCAAGTTCACCCTACTGGTGGACGGTGATGTGAAGAACGAACAACCCGCCACCCGTGTGGTGGCCACCGGTATCCGCACAGAAAGTCCCATGGTGATCGTGCGCTTCGAGGATGCCGGCATCCCCCAGATGCGCAAGCCACTGTATTTCCCCCTGGGCAAGGAGTACACGGTGATGATCACCACCAACAAGAAGGGCGAGCGCGTGCTGCGTCCCACCGGCGAGGCCGAACTGGGCACCGCCGCGCGCAACGAACCGGCCAAGCCGGTGCCGACCACCTTCGTGGACGATGCGCCGGCCAACACGTCGGGCACCACCCAGCAGGTGGAAGTGGGCGGTGTGCAGCACACCACCACTGTGACGACCTCCGAGGAAAGCGTTGGCGGGACCACCGGTGAGAACGTGACCATTGGCGTGGGTGTCAATGGCGTGGGCTTCAACATGAACGTGGGTGTGAACGGTACGGGCATGAACATGGGCGTGGGAACGACCGGTACGACCACGACGACCACCACCCGGACGACGACCACGACGACCTCGTACAGCAGCACGCCCGCCGATCCGGCGCCGACCAAGCCTGAGAAGGAACCCGAGGTCTACCGCATGCCCGGCTACACAGGCCCTGTGGGGTGTGGCTGGCCCATGAGCAGCACCGAGTTCAACGATGCCAAGCAGAGCATCAGCAGCAAGAGCTTCGAAGAGTCCAAGATGACCACCGCCAAGCAGGTGGGCCGCGACCGCTGCTTCACCGTGGAACAGGTGAAGGGCATCATGGGCCTGTTCAACTTCGAGGACTCCAAGCTGGAGTTCGCCAAGTACGCCTATGAGCGCACCTACGACATCGGCAACTACTACAAGCTCAACGACGCGTTCAACTTCAGCAGTTCCATCGATGAGCTGAACAGCTACATCGAGTCCCGCTGATCGTCGCCCGCCAAGGCCCCTCACATGCCGCGTCACGCTCATATCCTGCCACTGATCGCCGTTCTGGCCCTGCTCTCGGGTTGTTCCGGCTCGCGCTCGTACGCGAAAAAGGCCGCGCAGCTCGATGCGGCGGGCATGTACGCCGAAGCGGCCGACATGTACCTGCAGGCCGTACAGCGGAACGCGAAGAACGTGGAGGCCAAGATCGGCCTGAAACAGGCCGGACAGCGCCTGCTCGACGACAAGCTCGGCACCTTCTTCAAGACCGTGAACATGGACCAGGATCGCGCGGCCGCGGTGAAGTCCTTCCTGGAGGCGCGGGCGTACCAGGAGCGCGTGGGCCGCTTGGGCGTGGTGCTCGACATCCCCGATCATTACCGGACCGAGTTCGAGCGCGTGAAGGGTGAACACTTGGTGGACCTCTACAACAGGGGGCAGGCCCTGCTCGAACAGCAGGACTTCGCCGCCGCCGAACGCACCTTCAGCGAGATCGCCAAGCTGGAGCCCGGCTACAAGGATGCCAGCAGTTTGCAGGCGGTGGCCTACCTCGAGCCTCTGTACCGCGCGGGCAAGGCCGACTTTGACGCCGGTAGGTACCGCAAGGCCTACGAGGGGCTGAACAAGGTGGTGACCAAGGACGCAGGCTACAAGGACGCATCGGAGCTCATGCAACAGGCCATCACCAAGGGCCAGTTCTCCATTGCCGTGCTGCCGTTCACCGCAACGGCCAAGGCCGCCTCGGTACGACCCAAGGTGCAGGCCTATGCCATCACCGCCCTCACCAGCACCAGGGACCCCTTCCTCAAAGTGGTGGACCGTGAGAACATCGATCGGATCCTCGAGGAGCAGCGCCTGAGCCTGAGCGGGGTGGTGGATGAGCAGACCGCTGTGCGTGTGGGCAACCTGATCGGTGCGCAGGCCGTGCTCATGGGCGAGGTGGTCGATTACCGCGAGGAGCCCGGAACGTTGCGCCGCAGCACCAAGGAGGCTTTCGAGTCGTACCGCCAGGAACAGATCAACAAGGAGACGGGCGAGAAGTACTACGTGACCAAGTACCGGCCTGTGACCTACACCGAATACCTGCACGAGCGCCGCGTGATCATCTCGTTCTCGTACCGCCTTGTGTCGTTGGAGACCGGCGAGGTGCTGGTGAGCAAAGTGGTGGACCAGCAGGCCACCGATCAGGCCTACTATGCCACCTACACCGGCAACCGCGACGCGCTGCTGCCCAAGGCCAACGGTGTGGTCGATCTGAGCAACAACGCCCGGAACCAACTGCGCAGCCTGCTGAATGCGCCGCGCGAGGTGAAGTCGGTGGCAGACTTGAGCAACGAGGTCGTGAACACCTCCTGCTCCGCCATGGCCCGTACCATCCAACAGGAGTTGAGTTCCCGGCTGCCATGAGGTCGTTGCCCGTGTTCGCCCTGCTGGCCCTGCTCGCGTGCAAGGACCGTGAACAGGTGGTGGTCACCCCGCCCCCCGTCGAACCGCAGCGCCCCGCATGGGTCGTGTCGCGCCCGGTGAGCAGCCTGGACTACATCGGCATCGGCCTGGCCAGCAAGAGCCGTGCGGACCATCAGGAAACGGCGAAGAAGAACGCCCTGAACGACCTGGCCAGCGAGATCAGCGTGATCGTGGAGGGGAACAGCCTGCTCTACACACTGGATCGCCGCAGCTCGTTCGATGAGTCGTTCTCGAGCACCATCCGCACCCGCACCACCGAACAGCTCGAAGGGTTCGAGCTGGTGGATACCTGGGAGAACGCCAACGAATACTGGGTGTACTATAGGCTGTCCAAGGCCAGGCATGCCCAGATCAAGGCCGAGAGGAAGGCACGCGCCATCGGCATCGCCACCGATCTGCTCACCCGCTCGCGCGCCAGCTTGCAGGGGGGCGATCTAAAGGGCGCTTTCGACCAGGGCCTGCGCGGGCTGATCGCGATGAAGGAGCATTGGGGTGAGAACGACCTGGTGGACGTGGGCGGGAAGCAGGTGCCCTTGGTGAACGAGCTTTACAGCGACCTGCAGAAGCTCACCGCCGGAGTGCAGTTCGCCGTGCTGCCCGAGCGATGCGTGCTGGACCATGGCAACGGCTATAAGCGCGAACTGCTGATCACGGCCACCTACGCCGCCAATGGCCGTGCCCTCGACTTGGTGCAGCTGCCCGTTTCCATCGTCTATCCCGGCATCAGCGGCAAGGTCACCGAACTGAAGACCACCGACACCGAAGGCCGCCTGCGTACCACCGTGCAGCGCGTGGCCAGGGAGCCGGGCAAGGCCCCCGAAGTGGTGGTCCGCCTGAACATGGACGAACTGGTGAGCAAGGAGCAGGATCCCGTGCTCACCAAGGGCGTGGTGGCGAGCCTTACCGTGCCCGAGAAGCACATCCCCATCGACCTGGTGATGCCCAAGGTCTTCATCTCGGCCACCGAGACCAACCTGGGACAACCCATCGGCGATGCGGGCCTGGCCCAGGTGGTGCGCGAAGAGTTCACCGCACGGGGCCTGCGTTTCGTGGACCGCGAACGGGATGCCGACCTGTTGCTGGACCTCTCCAGTTCCACGCGCCAGGGAGGCGAGTCCAACGGCTTCTTCACCGCCCATCTCGACATGTCGCTCACCTTCCGCGACCGCCGCACGCGCGAAGTGCTGCACGAAGGCGGCCGCCAGGGAGTGAAGGGCGTGCAGTTGAACTACGAGAAAGCGGGACTGGACGCCTACAAGAAGGCCGCCCAAGACCTTCGCAAGGATATCGTTCCCGCCATGATCGATGGCATTTTCTAAGATCCACGGGCATTTCGGAAGTTTGGCACACCTTTGGCAAAACGTTAGAGCAAGACACCATCAACGTCCCAGAACCATGAACACTTTCTCCACCAACCGCCCCGTAACGGCGCTCCTGACCGCTCTGATGTTGTCGGGGACGTTCGCTGCCTGCAAAAGCAAGAAAACTGTGGCCGAGAACCAGACGCCTCCTCCGGGCGAGACCGAGGTGAAGGTGTTGTGCTCCGGTCCCGAGTTCTTCACCGACAACAAGGCGTTCCGTGCCAACAGCCTCGGTGAAAGCATGGACCAGGCCACCTCGAAGAAGAAGGCCCTGGCCAACGCCCGCGCCGACCTGGCCAGCGCGATCAGCACGCAGATCAAAGGCGTGATCGACAACTACGTGAACAGCCGCGAGATGAACAACCGTGAGGAAGTGGCCGAGCGCTTTGAGGGCCTGACCCGCGAAGTGATCGATCAGCGGCTCGCCGGCACCAAGACGATCTGCGAGAAGGTGATGAAGGTGGAGGCCACCGGCAACTACAAGACCTACGTGGCCATCGAGCTCAGCGCCCAGGACCTGCTGGCCGCATACAACGAGCGCCTGAGCAACGACGAGCGCCTGCGCATCGACTACGACTACGAGAAGTTCAAGGAGACCTTCGAGGCCGAGATGAACAAGCTGGGCCGCTAAGCCCTGCGAACCCTGAACGCGGCCCCCGATCGGACAACGGTCGGGGGTCGTGCTTTCGGACCCGGCACATATCGCGCGCCGTGCCGACCTTCGTGCCAGCGGCCGGCCCACAAGGGAGGGGCGCACGCACGATGGATCGACGGAACCTGGCATGGGCCGCCGGCGTATTGCTTACGGCCGTGGCCTTGGGCGCTTTCGGCGCCCACGGATTGAAGGCCCGATTGTCCCCCGAGGCCCTGGGCCAATGGCGCACCGGGGTGGAGTACCAGTTCTACCATGGCCTGGGGTTGCTCGCGCTGGCGCTCGTCCCGGCAACGCTGCTCGGCAAGGTCGGCCGCTGGAGCGCCAACCTGTTCAAGGTGGGTATCCTGTTCTTCAGTGGATCACTTTACCTGCTGAGCACAAGGGAGTTGACCGGTTCGCATGGCCTTACGCCCGTACTCGGCCCCATCACCCCGCTGGGCGGGCTGTTGTTCATGGCCGGGTGGATGGTGCTGTTGATAACCGCCCTGCGCAAAGGCCCCCGTGCCTGACCCGGTGCACCCGTTCTCCGTACTTTTGCGGGCCTATTCATCAACCTCAAGGACATGAACGAATTCGGCTTCAAACCGAAGCACGCCGACCTCTCGAAGATCGGCCTTGGACGTGTGGGTGACACCTATTGGAACCTGGAGCCGGCCGAACTGGTCGAGCAGGTCATCCTCCGTGGCGAGGGCGTACTGGCCAACACCGGCGCGCTGGCCATCGATACCGGCGAGTTCACCGGTCGCAGCCCGAAGGACAAGTTCTGCGTGAAGGATGAGAAGACCGCCGACACCGTGTGGTGGGGCGATGTGAACATCCCCTTCAGCAGCGAGCAGTTCGAGCGTTTGCTCGACAAGATGTGCGTGTACCTGCAGGGGCGTGAGGTGTTCGTGAAGGACTGCTACGCCTGTGCCGATCCGGCCTTCCGCATGAACATCCGTGTGGTGGCCGAACTGCCGTCGAGCGCCATGTTCGCCGGCAACATGTTCCTGCGCCCCACGGCCGAGGAGCTGGAGGATTTCGAACCCGAGTGGCATATCATCTGCTGCCCCGAGTTCCATGCCGACCCCGCCAAAGACGGTACCCGTCAGCACAACTTCGCCGTGCTCGACTTCACCCGCAAGATGATCCTGATCGGTGGCACCGGCTATACCGGCGAGATCAAGAAGGGCATCTTCACCGTGCTGAACTACGTGCTGCCCCAGGAGCGCAAGGTGCTCAGCATGCACTGCAGCGCCAACATCGGAAAGAACGGCGACACCGCTGTGTTCTTCGGCCTGAGCGGCACCGGCAAGACCACCCTGAGCGCCGACCCCGAACGTGCCCTGATCGGCGACGATGAGCACGGCTGGAGCGATGCCGGCGTGTTCAACTTCGAGGGCGGCTGCTATGCCAAGTGCATCGACCTCAGCGCCGAGAAGGAACCCCAGATCTGGGAGGCCGTGAAATTCGGCGCCATCCTCGAGAACATCGTGTTCGAGGAAGGCACCACCAAGGTGGATTTCTCCGACAGCACCAAGACGGAGAACACCCGGGTGAGCTACCCGATCGACCACATCGCCAACATCGCGCGGCCCAGCATGGGCGGTCACCCGAAGAACATCTTCTTCCTGACCTGCGATGCCTACGGTGTGCTGCCCCCGATCAGCAAGCTCACGCCCGGCCAGGCCATGTACCACTTCATCAGCGGCTACACCGCGAAGGTGGCCGGCACCGAGGCCGGTGTGACCGAACCACAAAGCACCTTCAGCGCCTGTTTCGGAAAGGCCTTCCTGCCCCTGCACCCCACCAAGTACGCCGAGATGCTCGGCAGGAAGATGAAGGAGCACGACGTGCGCGTATGGCTGGTGAACACCGGCTGGAGCGGTGGTGCCTATGGCACCGGCGAACGCATCAAGCTGAAGTACACCCGTGCCATGATCACCGCGGCCCTCAACGGTGAGCTGGACAACGTGGAGTATGACGAGCACAGCGTGTTCGGCCTGAAGTTCCCCACCAGCTGCCCCAACGTGCCTGCCGAGATCCTGAACGCCCGCAAGACGTGGAAGGACGAGGCCGCCTACATGGCACAGGCCGAGAAGCTGGCCCAGGCCTTCGTGAAGAACTTCGCCAATTACGCCGATGGCGCCAGCGAGGAGATCCTTGCCGCCGCACCGCGTACGACGGTGAAGGCCTGATCGGCACAAGGCAACGCATGAACGGCCGGCCCTGATCGGGGTCGGCCGTTCTTTTCTTCCCATGGGCCGGGCTGTTGCTGTGCCTCATTGGAACTCCACGTTGGATCGCCCATGGCCAACGCGGGCTCATTCGGTCGGAGACAGAGGTCGGTCCTTCGGCCGGATTCCCTTTCTTGCACCCCGTACCGACCCGATCGGCCGGTCCTTCACCAACACCAACTCCTGCATATCACCATGGGATTTCTCAGCACGATCAAGAACAAGCTCGGCATCGGCGGGGTGAAAGTGGACCTGCAATGCCCCGGCCAGGTGGCCAAGGCCGACGGGCAGGTAGTGGGCAAGGTGGTGCTCACCACCAAGAGCGATCAGGAGGTGGTGAGCATCAAGATCACCGTCATCGAAGAATATTCCACCGGGCGGGGCGATGAGAAGACCGAGAAGACCTTCACCCTGGGCGAACTGAACCTGCCCGGCGGCTTCGCCATCAAGACCGGCGAGACCAAGGAGGTGCCCTTCACCGTGCCGTTCGCGGTGCTGATGTCCGACAACGACGAGTTGAAGGCCAAGGGCGGCGCACTGGGCACCCTCGGCAAGCTGGGCGCCTTTGCGAACGCGGAGAAGTCGGAGTACTTCGTGGAGGCCGAGGTGGACGTGAAAGCCGCCGCGTTGGACCCCTCCGACAAGAAGGCGGTCAAGTTGGTGTAAGGCGGGGCGCGGACAGATCAGGCGCACCTGTGCCGGGTCAGTGCATGCCCTGCCGTTCCCTGTGCGATCCTTCCATTCCAGTTGTACACCGCGTCGTATGCGTTCACACAGTGGATGAGCGGCAGCCATGCATAGCAGGTGAAGGTGGCGAAGTACACCGCGCCGTCCTTTCGGCGAAGCTTGCGGTCCGACATTGGAAAAAGGTAGGGGGCCCGTCTTCGAGCCGCAGGGGCGTCCGCTCAAAAGCAGCGGACAGACCACTGCGGAGGTCTTGGGGCCGTACCGAACACCCTGCGCGGGCCTAAGGTTCCTACTATCCCAGGAACCTGATCTTGGGGGAGCTTACACACCCAGCCTACCGTGGCATAGGTCAGGTAGTGGAGGGCGGTCGGGTCGTATATCTTGTAGTTGCGGCTCACCAAACCGAAGTGAGCAATGGCCGGTCACAGATCCGAACCAGCAACTTGAACATCCGCGCTAGCGGCATGCCCCGAGCCACAGACTCGCGGGAGCGGGGGGCACAAGGGTAGCGCAATGCGCGGAGCCTGGGTCCCGGCGTATGCATCCCATACCTTCTTCGGCAACCAAATGGCCCCTCAGCGTCATTCATAAAAAAGATACCATGCGCTATCGAACCGCCCTGCTCACCTTGGTCGCTCTGTGCATCGGTTCCCCTTTTGCCCACGGGCAGAATGGTTCATTGCTCTTTGATGGGGTGGACGACCGGGCCTTCTGCGCGAACACTGCACTTCAGTCCATTGCCAACGGCCCCTTCACCTTGGAAGCCTGGGTGCGGGTGGAGCAGGAGGGCGATGCGGGTACGCACATGCGGATCTTGAGCAACCGCACCGGGGTCGGCGTGGGGCTGTTCTTCGGTTTCCACGCCCTGTGGGGCGGGTCGGCCTACAAGATGCTCACCGTGCAGATGAACAACCACAACTACCTGGTGGTGAACAACGGCCTTTTCGGCGCCAGCCTGCTGGATAACGACTGCCACCATGTGGCCGCGGTGCGGGACGCCACGCATGTGCGTTTTTATGTGGATGGCAGCTATATGGGCCAGGTGGGTACGTTCGCGGAGCATACGGCATACAGCAGGGCGCAGCAGATGATGATCGGCGATGATCCCGTGAGTTCCGGTCCGTTCGCCGGTGAGCTTTCACACTTGCGCATATGGAACTACGCCCGCACCGAACAGGAGATCGCCGATGGCATGCATGCGGCCATCACCGGCAACACGCCCGGCCTGTTGGGGTACTGGCCCATGGCGATGCCACGGGGCAGGTGATCGCCGATGCCACCGGCAATGCCAATGGCACCTTGGGCACCACGGGTGCCGCGGAGGCGAGCGACCCCACTTGGAGCGCTGCGGTATGTGCCATGGTGGGGATGGACGAACTCACGGCGTCGGCCTTCACGCTCGCCCTGGACGGCGCGGGTGGCACCTTGCAGGTGTTCTTCCCCCGGCCGGTACCACCCACGCCCATGCAGGTGCTCGATACCCAGGGCCGCATCGTGCATAGCTCCACGGCGCAGGGTACCACCGCCGTGGTGGACCTGACCCGGCTCGCGGCCGGGGCCTACGTGGTGCAGGTGGGGCATGGCCCCGGCATGCGCTTCGTGAAACCCTGATCACGGGGGGCATATCCCCGTGTGAACTCCACCATAAAGCATTGGCTGGACCTTCCGTACGTGGCGTTACGGCCTATTTGCTCGATCGGCGGGAGGTGAGCTGGTCTGGAGAAACGGGACAGGAATCGGGCTATTCCTGACCTCTCCCGGACCATCAAACCCGCCTGGATAGACGCCCAACATGGCATTCCCTGCCCTCTCCGCTCCTCTGCGGCCCACTCCTCAGAATCCCCCCACGCCCGGCCCGGTCTCCACGCCACCGTTCAGGTGGGCATGCAGCGCGGCTTCGTTGGGGATCAGCACACGACGGGCCTTGCTGCCCTCGAAGGCGCCCAGGATGCCGGCGGCCTCCAATTGGTCCACGATGCGGCCTGCCCGGTTGTAGCCCAGCTTCAGCTTGCGTTGGATCAGGGAGGTGCTACCCTGTTGGGTCTGCACCACCAGGCGGGCGGCCTCCTCGAACATGCTGTCGCGTTCGCCATCGTCCAAGTCCGGGCCGCCCTCGCCATCCTCGGCGGGCACCTCGGGCAGGAGCAGGGCATCGGGGTAGCCGCGCTGGGCGCCGATGAAGTCGCAGATCTTGTCCACCTCGGGCGTATCCACGAAGGCGCACTGGATGCGGATCAGGTCGTTGCCGGTGCTCAGCAGCATGTCGCCACGGCCGATCAGCTGGTCGGCACCGCCGGCATCGAGGATGGTGCGGCTATCGATCTTGCTGGTCACGCGGAAGGCGATGCGGGCCGGGAAGTTGGCCTTGATGGTACCGGTGATGATGTTGACGCTGGGGCGCTGGGTGGCGATGATCAGGTGGATGCCGATGGCACGGGCCAGTTGGGCCAGGCGGGCGATGGGCGTTTCCACCTCGCGGCCGGCGGTCATGATCAGGTCGGCGAACTCATCCACCACCAGCACGATGTAGGGGAGGAAGCGGTGGCCGTTCTCGGGGTTGAGGCGCCGCTGGATGAATTTGGCGTTGTACTCCTTGATGTTGCGGCACTGCGCATCCTTGAGCAGCTCGTAGCGCTCGTCCATCTCGATGCACAGGCTGTTCAGCGTGGCCACCACCTTCTTGGTGTCGGTGATGATGGCCTCGCCTTCGCCGGGCAACTTGGCCAGGAAGTGCCGCTCGATCTTGTTGAAAAGGGTGAGCTCCACCTTCTTCGGGTCCACCAGCACGAACTTGATCTGGCTGGGGTGCTTCTTGTAGAGCAGCGAAACGAGGATGGCGTTGAGGCCGACCGATTTACCCTGGCCCGTGGCACCGGCCATGAGCAGGTGGGGCATCTTGGCCAGGTCGGTGACGAAGGTTTCGTTGCTGATCGTTTTACCCAGCACCAGCGGCAGGTCCATGGTGCTGTTCTGGAATTTCTCGCTGGCGATCACGCCGCGCATGCCCACCACCTGGGGCTTGCTGTTGGGCACTTCGATCCCGATGGTGCCTTTGCCTGGGATGGGCGCGATGATGCGGATGCCCAGCGCGGCGAGGCTGAGGGCGATGTCGTCTTCGAGGTTCTTGATCTTGCTGATGCGCACACCGGCCTGCGGCACGATCTCGTACAGCGTCACCGTGGGCCCGATGGTGGCCTTGATCTTCTCGATCCCGATGTTGTAGTGACCGAGGGTCTCGACGATGCGGTCCTTGTTCTGCTCCAGTTCCTCCTTCGTCACGGTGATCTCGCCCGTGCCGTGGTCCACCAGTAGGTCCAGCGGCGGCAGTTCGTAGCTGCTCAGGTCCAATGTGGGGTCATACTCGCCGAACTCCTGCAGCTTCTCTTCGATCTGGTCCTCGGTAAGTACTTTCTCTTCGGCCGTGGCCACCACGCTCATGCCGTTCAGCTCACCGTTCAGCTCGTCCACACTGCTGATCACAGGTGATACGATCGGTGCCTGCACCTCCATGGGCGTGGTCTCGAGTTCGAGTGTGGCGGTTTCCGCTTCCACTTCTTCCTCGACCTCCTCGGTCACCTCAAGGTCCGCCGAAGCGGTCTCCTCGTTCACGGTGAGGCTGTCACCACGAGGCTCTGCGACGTGGAGCGAAGCGGTCTCCACGGCCTCCTCCTGTTCCTCCATCACCACCGCGCCGCGTTTCCGCACGCCCACTACAGGTGCCGCCACGCTTTCCAGTTCATCGGCGTCCTCGGCCTCTTCCACCTTGGCTTTCACGCGAGTGAATGCGTTGGCCAGCCAGCCGAACTGCAGGTTGAAGGTGAACACGGCGAAGGCCGCGGCGGCGAAGAAGATCAGGGCGCCGGCGCCGAAATTGCCCAGCAGGGTGGTCAGGTGCGTGGTGATGGTATGGCCGATGCCGCCGCCGAGGAAGACGAGCTCACCGCGGAAGGCGAAGCCTAGCAGGGCGGGCATCCAGAAGGCGGCCATGGCGGTCCAGCTCAGGGTGCGGCGTGGGGGCAGCAGCCAGGTGCCCAGCAGGATGCGGATGCCCGCCAGGAAGCTCCAGAGCGGCAGGGCGAAAGCGGCGATGCCGAACCATTGGTGGATGAAGCGGTGGGCGGTGAGGGCGCCCACTTTTCCGAGCCAGTTCTCCACCTTCAGGTCGGGACTGAAGATCTCGCGCAGGGTGCGGCCCACAAGGTCCTGATCGACCCGCCAGGTGAAGAGGAACGAGGTGAAAGCCACCAGCAGGTAGGCCGATGCCAGTACAAGGAAGAGCCCCATCACCCGGTGGGTGCGATCATCGGCCCAGAAGGCCTTGAACCGGGCCCAGCGCCCGTTGCCGATGGGTGCGGCCCGCTTGCTCCGCGGCTTCTTCACGGGCTCTTCACTGTGCTCCTCGCGGATGCGGTTGGTCTTTTCCCTGGCCAAAGCGGAATACGGATGAGGTCCCGCACGTGCGGGATGCGATCAAAAGTATCCGGGTGCCCAAGGGGAACGGGAAAGCCCTGCCCGCTATTATCAACAGGGCGATGGGGAATGGCGCGAAGAGAGGGGAGTGGCGCCGGGTGCCGCAGCGGCCAGGCCGCTGGCTACATGGTGAACGTGCCCAGCACTTCGGCCAGTTCGTTGTGCAGCACGCTGGCCGGCACCGACTGGAAATCAGGTTTCACCTCGAACTTCGCGGGGTCCACCTCGCCCGGGGTCACGCTCAGGGCCTCCAGGCGCATGCGCATGCCGTACTGCACCATCTCGTAGCGCAGCAGTACGCCGTCGATCTCGGGGAAGGGGCTGAACCAATTGGGGTTCTTCATCTCGATGCGGTCGGTGTACCAAAGCTCCACCTCGTGCTGGTCCACGGCATCGAAGATGGCCAGCGCCCGTTTGCAGGGGTAGCCCGCGATGGTATCGATGTCGGAGGTGTGCACGATGGTGACCGCGGAGGCGTCGGGGTTGAACAGCCGGAGGTCGCTGGGCTTCATGTGCGCCACGATCTTCTTGCTCAGCAGGCTCATGTGGTAGTCCATCACCTGCTCCAGGTCGTTGGTCACCATGGTGGTGCGGAACAGCCCCATGCCGCTGCTCAGTTCGGCCACCTGACGTTCGCCGTTGAAGGTGAGGGTGGTGCGCTCGGGCAGCATCCCGGCCATCAGACTGTTGGGGTCGTGGTCGGGAAAGCTCAGGGCGTACTCGATAACTCCCTCGGTGACAGCCCTGTCCAGGAAATTGAACTTTCCGCTGCAATGCGGGAAAAGGGCCACGACCAGGCAAGCGGGCAGCAGTATACGGGCGATCGCTTTCATGGAGGCGGAAAGGGTGTTAGGTGGCTTCTCTACGCTGTTCACCGAGGAATGTTCCGCAGGGGGGGGCATGGCGATGCCTCCGCGCGGCAGGTGTACCTTCGCTTCGACCCGTCAAGAGGAGAGCAAATGGAACTACGACTGATCGAAGCCGCCTCCGAGATCGGGGCCGGCACCAGAGGGACGAGCATGGGCATGGCGGCCTTGCGCGTGGCCGCATGGAAGTTGGGCAGCGAGCTTTTCGGCCATGCCGAGGAGAGCGTCCTGCGCGACGAGAACGATGTACTGTACGAGGACGACACCTCGCCGAACGCCCATCACATCGATGGCCTGATCCGCTTCGAGAGCGATCTTGCATTCGAAGTGTATAAATACTTGAGGAACAATGTTTTTCCAATTGTTGTCGGAGGTGATCATTCAATAGCGATAGGCTCGGTTTCGGGCACCAAGATGGCCTTTCCCGAAAAGCGGCTCGGGGTGGTGTGGATCGATGCCCATGCCGACCTGCACAGTCCTTGGACCACCCCCAGTGGGAATGTGCATGGCATGCCCCTGGCCCTGCTGATGCAGATCGAGAAGAAGGGGAGGAACAGGCCGCGGGTGTACACCATGGACACCTGGGACCGCCTGCGGAAGATCGGGGTGAGCGGCCCGAAGCTGCTGCCGAACGACCTGGTCTTCATCGCCCTGCGCGACTACGAGCCCGAAGAGGCGGCCATCATCAAGGAGCATGGGATCAAGGTGATCACGGTGGAACAGCTCAGGGAGAAAGGACCGGAGAAGGTGGTGGAGGAGACCTTGGCCCATCTGAGCTTGTGCGAGCACCTGCACATCAGCTTCGATGTGGACAGCTTGGACCCCTCGATCTCGGTGGGCACGGGCACCCCGGTACCGGGCGGCCTCACCGCCGAGGAGGCCTCCATCCTGTTGCAGGGCTTCTGCCGCGACAAACGCACCGCCACACTGGATGTGGTGGAGATCAACCCCGCCTTGGGCGATAAGAACGACATGGCCGAGGCCGTGCTGGGCATCCTCGAGCCGCTGTTCCCCATCCTGCGGGGCCGATAAGAGCAAATGAGCGGTTGCGCATCGTCCGTCATCCTCGTACGGCCCACGGGCTTCGGATTCGATCCCGAGACGGCCAACAGCAACGGATTCCAGCGGCAGCTCGAAGGCGTGGACTTGGAACGCCGCGCCGCCGAGGAGTTCGACGGTCTGCTCGACGTGCTCCGCAATTGCGGCATCGGCATCACCGTGCTGGACCCCATGGACCCGCGGGCACCCAACGGCGTGTTCCCCAACAATTGGTTCAGCACCCATGCCGACGGCACCATCGTGCTCTATCCCATGGCCACGCCCTCGCGCCGCGCCGAACGCGACCCCGACCTGGGCAGGGAACTGGAGCGTGCGGGTTTCGCGCCCACGCGCGTGGTCGACCTGAGCGCCTGGGAGCACAAAGGCATGATCCTCGAAGGCACCGGCAGCTTGGTGATCGACCGGCCGTTGCGCACGGCCTTCGCCTGCCTGTCGCCGCGCACCACCGAGACCGCCCTGCGCGAGTGGGCCACGCGCATGCGCCACACGGCCGTGGCATTCACCGCCACCATGGACGGGCGCATCAACGGCGAGCCGGTGTACCATACCAACGTGGTGATGACCATCGGCGAGCACTTCGCCGTGTGCTGCTTCGAGGCCATGCCGTACCCGGCCGACCGGCAGGAGGTGGACGATGAACTGCGCCGCCTGGGCAAGGAAGTGATCCCGATCACGCTCGCACAGATGCGGCGCTATGTGGGCAACATGCTCGAGCTGCGCGGCCGCTCGTTGAAGCAGCCCCTGGAGCCGGCCAACTACCTGTTGCTGTCGGAAACGGCCTTCGAGGCCCTGTGGCCCGAACAGCGGTTGGCGCTGCAGAAGTACGTGCAGCTGGTGCCGGTGCCTGTGCCCACCATCGAGGCGGTGGGCGGGGGCGGTGTGCGATGCATGCTGGCCGAGAACTTCCTGCCGAAAGCGGTTTGAACCAAGGCCCGGTAAAAACTCGGGTGACGCGGCTTGTGGGCGCGATCGGCCGCCGCGCGTACTTCGCGACATGGCATCACGCGTCCATTTCATCGCCATCGGCGGCAGCGCCATGCACAACCTGGCCATCGCCCTGCACCAGCAGGGGGCGGAGGTGACCGGCAGCGACGACGAGATCTTCGAGCCCAGCCGCAGCCGCCTCGATCGCCTTGGCCTGCTGCCCGACAAGCTCGGCTGGGACGCAAGCCGCATCACCACCGACCTCGACGCCGTGATCCTGGGCATGCACGCCCGCGCCGACAACCCTGAGCTGGTGCGGGCCCGTGAGCTGGGCATACCGGTGTTCAGCTATCCCTCGTACTTCCACGAGCGCACCAAGGACAAGACCCGCGTGGTGATCGGCGGCAGCCATGGCAAGACCACGATCACGAGCATGATCGTGCACGTGCTGCGCCATGCCGGTGTGGAGTTCGATTACCTGGTGGGGGCGCAGCTCGATGGCTTCGACTGCATGGTGCGCCTGAGCCCGAGCAGCCGCGTGGCGATCATCGAGGGCGACGAGTACCTCGCATCGGCCTTGGAGCCCGTGCCCAAGTTCCACCTGTACAAGCCCGACATCGCCCTGATCAGCGGGATCGCGTGGGACCACATCAACGTGTTCAAGACGTACGAGAGCTATGTGGACCAGTTCCGCACCTTCATCGATGTGATCGGGCCCGGCGGCAAGCTGGTGTACTGTGCCGAGGATGCCGAGGTGCGTCGTGTGGCAGAGGGCTCCGGAGCTGCCGTGGAGCGCATCCCGTACGGCACGCCGGCCCACCACATCTCCAACGGCACCACCGTGCTGGAGACGTCGGTGGGAGAGGTGCCGCTCCAGGTGTTCGGGCGCCACAACCTACAGAACATCGAAGGCGCGCGCCACGTGTGCCACCTGCTGGGCGTCGGCGATGCCGTGTTCATGGAGGCGATCGCCTCGTTCCGGGGTGCGGCGAAGCGGTTGGAAAAACTGGCCGAAGTGCCGGGCCGTGCGGTGTTCAAGGATTTCGCCCACTCGCCGAGCAAGCTGAAGGCCACATTGCAGGCCGTGCGCGAACAATTCCCCGACCGGCTGTTGGTGGCCTGTATGGAACTGCACACCTACAGCAGCTTGAGCGAGCAGTTCCTGGACCAGTACGTCGGCTGCATGGACGCCGCCGATCGGGCCATCGTGTTCTACGACCCGCACGCGGTGCAGCTGAAGCGCCTGCCACCGATCCCGCCCGAGCGCATCCAGCGCGCCTTCGCGCGTCCCGACGTCCAAGTGCTGAACGATCCCATCGCCGTGATGGGCGCCGTGCGCAACGGTCTGGAAGGTGAGGCCGTGTTGCTGATGATGAGCAGCGGCAATTTCGGCGGGCTCGATCTGCAGGCCTTGAGCGAGGCGTTCATCGCTTGAGCCCGTGGCCGGTCGATGGTTGTCAGGACGGATCGCCACTGACGACCAACAACTGACACTTCCGAACTAAAAGTTCGGCTTCAGCATGTACTTGCTGTAGAATGCGTTGATCACCGCCACCGCCTCCTCGGCCGTGTCCACCAGGTTGATCAGGTTCATGTCGTCCAGGTGGATGTAGGCATGCTTTTCGCCCATGGTGCTCTGGATCCAATCGAGCAGGCCCTGCCAATAGGAGCGGCCCACGAGCACGATGGGGAAGCGTGCGATCTTCTGGGTCTGTATCAGGGTCAGCGCCTCGAACATCTCGTCCAGCGTTCCGAAGCCGCCGGGCATCACGATGAAGCCCTGCGAGTACTTCATGAACATCACCTTGCGCACGAAGAAGTAGTCGAAGTGCAGGCTCTTCTCCTTGTCCACGTAGGGGTTGGTGTACTGCTCGAAGGGTAGGTCGATGTTGAGGCCCACGCTGGTGCCGCCGCCGCGGCGGGCGCCCTTGTTGGCGGCCTCCATGATGCCGGGCCCACCGCCGGTGATCACCCCGTAACCGTTGCCCGTCAGTTGGAAGGCGATCTCCTCGGCCAACAGGTACTCCGCCTTGTCGGACGCGGTGCGCGCGCTGCCGAACACGCTCACGCAGGGGCGGATCCGTTGCATGGCCTCGAAACCCATGACGAACTCGCTCATCATCTTGAATATCGCCCAGCTGTCGTTGGCCTTCACTTCGCTCCAGCCCTTCCGCTTGAAGGCGCGTTTGATCCGGCGGTCGCTTTCCTCCTCTGGCAGTGGTCGTTTCTTCATGATGATGAAAGGTCGTGGCGGTAAAGATCGCTGTCAGGCCTATCCGTGGGCGCGGGCCAGCTCCAGTTCGGCCTTGATGTAGGGCCACGTATGCCCGCGGGCCATGAGCACCACCTCTTCAGGCGTGCCCCGCGCAACCACCTGGCCGCCGCCGGCACCACCCTCGGGGCCCATGTCGATCACGTGGTCGGCCACCTTGATGATGTCCAGGTTGTGCTCCACCACGAGCACGGTGTTCCCTTGGTCCACCAAACGGTCCAGTACGTGGATCAGCTGCTTCACATCGTCGAAGTGCAGCCCGGTGGTGGGTTCGTCGAGGATGTAGAAGGTGCGGCCGGTGTCGCGCTTGCTCAGCTCGGTGGCCAGCTTGATGCGCTGGGCCTCGCCGCCGCTAAGGGTCGTGCTGCTCTGGCCGAGGGTCACGTAGCCCAGGCCCACATCGATCAACGTGCGCAGTTTGCTGTTGATCTGGGGGATGTCGGTGAAGAGTTCGGCAGCCTCCTCCACGGACATGTCCAGAACATCGGAGATGCTGCGGCCGCGGTAGCGAACTTCCAATGTCTCGCGGTCGTAGCGTTTGCCGCGACAGGTCTCGCACGGTACGCTCACGTCGGGCAGGAAGTTCATCTCGATCACGCGCACACCCGCTCCCTTGCAGGTCTCGCAGCGTCCCCCGGGCGTGTTGAAGCTGAAGCGCCCGGCCTTGTAGCCGCGGATCTTGGCGCTGGGCAGCTGGGCGAACAGTTCGCGGATGTGGTCGAACAGCCCGGTATAGGTGGCGGGATTGCTGCGCGGGGTGCGGCCGATCGGGTTCTGGTCCACCTCGATCACCTTGTCGATGTGCTCCAGCCCCTTGATGCTCTTGTACGGGAGCGGATGGGCCGTGCTCCGGTGCAGCTTCCTGCTGAGGATGGGGTAGAGGGTGTCGCCGATCAATGTGCTCTTGCCGCTACCGCTCACGCCCGTGACGCAGATCAGTTTCCCGAGCGGGAAGTCCACGTCCACGTCCTTCAGGTTGTTGCCGGTGGCGCCTTGGAGGATGATCCGCTCGCCGTTGCCCTTGCGGCGCTCCTTCGGTACGGGGATGCGCAGTTCGTTGCGCAGGTACTTGGCCGTTACACTGTCGCCCTGGGCCAGGGCCAGCGGGTGCCCCTGCGCCACGATGCGCCCACCGTGCTCACCGGCCCCCGGACCGATGTCGATCAGGTGGTCGGCGCTCAGCATCATCTCCTTGTCGTGCTCCACCACCAGCACGCTGTTGCCGCCGTCGCGCAGGCTGCGCAGGCTGTCGATCAGGCGCTTGTCGTCGCGCTGGTGAAGCCCGATGCTGGGTTCGTCCAGGATGTAAAGCACGCCGGTGAGCTGGCTGCCGATCTGCGTGGCCAGGCGGATGCGCTGTGCCTCGCCACCGCTCAGGGTGCGCGCGCTGCGGTCCAGGGTCAGGTAGTCCAGCCCCACGTTGAGCAGGAAGCCGGTGCGCGCGGTGATCTCTTTCACCACTTCGTGGGCGATCAGGGCCTGCTTTTCGTTGAGCTTCGCCGGCACCTCTTTCATGAAGGTGTGCAGGTCGGCGATGGACATGCTGGCCAACTGGAAGATGTTGTGGTCGGCCAATTTGAAGTGGAGCGAGCTCTTCTTCAGCCGGCTGCCCTGGCATTCCGGACAGGTCACCATGTGGGTGAAGCTGCCTGCCCACTTCTGGGCGGTCTTCGGTCCTTCGTTGGCCTGCTCCAGGATGAAGGGGATGATGCCCTCGAACTGCACTGTGCGGTCGCGCAGGCCGATGCTGCTGCCCACGCGCACGGGTTCGTCCATGCCGTTGAGCAGACTGGCCAGCACGGCCTCGTCCATCTCCTCGATCGGGGTGTCCAAGCCGTGGCCGAAGCTTTCCAGCACGGCCTCCACCTGCTTGAAGATCCAAGTGCTCTTGTACGATCCCAGCGGTGCGATTCCGCCCTTGCGCACGGTCTTGCTGCGGTCGGGAACGATCTTGTCCAGGGCCACCTCGGTGACCTGGCCCAGGCCGCTGCACCGCGGACATGCGCCGTACGGGCTGTTGAAGCTGAACAGGTTGGGCTCGGGCTCCTCGTAGGCGATGCCACTGGTGGGGCACATCAGGTGCCGGCTCAGATAGCGCACCTTGTCGCTCCCCAACTCGGCCACCATCAGGTTGCCCTTGCCGTATCTCAGCGCGGTACGGCAGGTGTCGGTCAGGCGCTTGCGGTCGCCGGCCTTCACCTTCAGGCGGTCCACCACCAGCTCGATGTCGTGCACCTTGTACCGGTCCAGCCGGGGCCGCGAGGTAAGCTCGATCACGGCGCCGTCCACGCGGGCGCGCAGGAAGCCCTGGCGCAGCAACTGGTCGAACAGTTCGCGGTAGTGGCCTTTGCGACCGCGCACGATCGGTGCCAGCACCAGCACGTCCTTCCCGGTGTGCTCGTTGACGATCAGTTCCACGATCTGCTCGTCGGTGTAGCGCACCATGCGCTCGCCGGTCACATGGCTGAAGGCATCGGAGGCGCGGGCGTAGAGCAGGCGCAGCAGATCGTACACCTCGGTGATGGTGCCCACGGTGCTGCGCGGGTTGCGGCTGATGGTCTTCTGCTCGATGGCGATCACGGGGCTCAGGCCGGTGATCAGGTCCACATCGGGGCGTTCGATGCCGCCGAGGAACTGGCGCGCATAGGCGTTGAAGGTCTCGATGTAGCGGCGCTGGCCCTCGGCGTGGATCGTGTCGAAGGCCAGGCTGCTCTTGCCGCTGCCGCTCAGGCCGGTGATCACCACCAGCTGGTCGCGCGGTATGCGTACATCGATGTTCTTCAGGTTGTGGACGCGGGCGCCGAGCACTTCGATGTGCTCATCCTGCGCGGCCAAGGTCTCCTGTTCCGTCAACTGATCGGTGCTCAAGGAAGGACGAGGGTGTTACCGGTCGGCCGGTGCATTGAACCCTTCGGCCGGCAGCAGCAACGTGTAGGTCCGGCCTTCGCGGTTGGTCAGCTTGTTGTCGCGCAGCCAGGGGTTCAGCAGTTTCAACGTCTTGTAATCCGTGCCGTTGGCCTTGGCGAAGTCGGCCAGGTCGGCGATCGGCCCTTTCACCTCCACGCTGGTGGTGACGTAGGGCGGGTATAGGTCCTTCTTCCGCAGGTGGAAGCCGTAGCGCTCCGGATCGGTGAGGATCTCCTTCATGGCCAGCATGCGGAACACGTAGCGCGAGGTCTCCTCGTTCAGCAGCAGGTCGAAGTAATTGTCCTGTTTCTGGCGGCCCAGCTGCTTGTCAACCCCGCCCTGGCCCATGTTGTACGAGGCCGCGGCCAAGGCCCAGTCGCCGTACCTGGCGTAGGCGGCCTTCAGGTAGCGACAGGCGGCCTCGGTGCTCTTCTCCATGTGGTAGCGCTCGTCCACCTCGTTGTTCACCTCCAAGCCGTAGGCGATGGCCGTCTCCTTCATGAACTGCCAGTAGCCCGTGGCACCGGCGGGCGATACCACGTTGGTGAGGCCGCTCTCGATCACGGCGAGGAACTTCATGTCGTCGGGCACGCCTTCGCGGGCCAGCACCGCCTCGATCGTGGGGAACCAGCGGTGGGCGCGTTTGTGCGCCAGCAGGGTGTTGCTCTGCCAATAGGTGTTCACCAGCAGTTCGCGGTCCAGGCGTTCGCGCACGTCAAGGCGGTCCATCGGCACCTTCTCGCCGCAGAAACTGATCTCCTCGGGCAGGGCCAGGGAGAATACCTTGTAACCCTCGTTGAAGAGGCGCTGGTGGTCGATGTCGCTCTCGTTCGCCGGGGTGCTGGAGGTGAGCAGTTGCAGTCCGATGGGCGCGGCCACCAGCAGACCCAGGCAGGTGGCGGTACGTGCTACGGCCTTCATTCGGAACATGGCGGTGGGGCGTGCTCGGCGGGTGGGTGTGTGCGGTGCGTAAGGGTGAAAAGCGTGCCGAAGATCAGCAGTGCGTACAGCCCGAAAACGATGGTCCAAGTGATGTTCCAGACGGGGATGAGCCGGAACAGTACAAAGGTAAGGAAGCTGTTCAGCAGGGATATCCCGATGAAGGTGAAGGCCACCTGGGAATCGCTCAGGCCGGCATAGCTCAGGTGGTGCGTGGTGTGGTCGCGCCCGCCCACGAAAGGCGACCGGCCGCGCATGATGCGGTTGATCGATACGGCGGTGGTGTCCACGATCGGGAGCAGGAACACCAGCAACGCCCCGATCCATTGGCGGGCGGGCTCGATCGTGCCGGTCATGCCCGGGTTGTTCCAGAAGAAGCGGATCCCCACGAAGGCGAGGAACACACCGAGGAACTGGCTGCCGGTATCGCCCATGAACATGCGCGAGGGGTGCCAGTTGAAGAAGAGGAATCCGCAGAGCGAGGCCATCACGCCGATCATCAGCACCATGTACACGGGTTCGACCGGCCCCACCACGGCCTGCACCATGATGCCGGTGGCCAGTATCGCGATGGCCACCACGGTGGTGATGCCGTCCATGTTGTCGAGCATGTTGATCGCGTTCATCAGCCCGACCACCCACAGCATGGTGAGCACCACATTGGCTCCCTGGCGCTCGAACACCTGTATGTAGGTGCCCGAGGCGATCAGGATCGAGCCGCAGGCCATCTGCACCAGGAACTTGAGCAGCGGCCGGGTGTTGTAGGCATCATCGGCCAGGCCCATGAGGAAGCCGAGCGAGGTGGCGGCCAGCAGTCCGAAGAGGTCGGGACGCAGGGTCTCCTGTCCGCGCTCGGGGAAGAGCACGCCGTACAGGGCGAACGACACCAGGAACACGATGAAGAAGGCGATCCCGCCGAAGGCCGGTTTGGCACTGGTGCTCCAGCGCACCAGGGGCTGGTCCTTCTCACGGATGCCCAGGTTGCGCGAGAAGCGCATGAACAGCGAGTCGATCAGCAGGCTGAAGACCAGCGCTGCGAAGAACAGGCCCGAGCAGAGCAGGAAGAACTGGGTCGGGCTGTAGCTCATGGCTGCGTGGCGTCGGGTCGGTCCCAACGAGCATTGAAGGGCAGACCGGCGCGGTCCTTCGCGCTCACGATCGGGTCGGCATGCCCCCAGTCGATGGCGAGGTCGGGGTCGTTCCAGCGGATCGTGCGCTCGGCAGCCGGGTGGTAGTAGGCCGTGCACTTGTAGGCGAACACGGTGTCGTCCTCCAAGGCCAGGAAGCCGTGCGCGAACCCTGGCGGGATCCAGAACATGTCCTTGGCCACGGCATCGAGCCGCACCTTCACATGGCGGCCGTAGGTGGGCGACCCCGGCCGGATATCGACCACCACGTCGAGCGCCGCGCCGCGTGTAACGCGCACCAGTTTGCCTTGGGCGTACGGGTCCAGCTGGAAATGCAGGCCGCGCAGCACGCCCTTGCGCGAGATGCTCTCGTTGTCCTGCACGAACCCGATGCGCATGCCCGTGGCCGCCGCGAAGGCGCGTTCGTTGTAGGTCTCCATGAAGGAGCCCCGGTCGTCGGTGAACACCTTGGACCGCAGTATCAATGGACCGTCGATGGCCATTCGTTCAACCTGCCACATCATGCGCCCTTTACCCACTGCCACAGCGAGCGTTTGCCGGTGGTCTTCTGCACCTCCTCGTAGTAGCCGCTGCCGTAGCCGCTGCCATAGCCGTACCCGTAGCCATAGCCGTACCCGTACCCGTAGTTGTAGCCGTACTTGTTGCGGTCCACGTCCACGCCGTTCAGCACGGCGGTCAGCCGTTTAATGTTGTTCTCGTTGATAAGACGGTCCACGTTCTGGATGAACAGCTTCTTGCTGTAGTCGGCCCGGAAGATGTAGATCGGGTAGTCGGCCCGCTGGATCATGGGAATGCCGTCGGTCACCAGGCCCACCGGCGGGTTGTCGATGAGGATGATGTCGTACTCATGCCGCAGTTCCTCCAGTACCTGGTCCATCCGCTCGCTGATGATCAGCTCCGAAGGGTTGGGCGGGATCGGTCCGGCGGTGATGAAGTGCAGGCCCTCCAGGCTGCTTTTCTGCACGCAGTTGGCGACGGTGTCCTTGCCGATCAGCAGGGTGCTCATGCCACGCAGGTTCTCCACACCGAAGCCCAGGTGGATCTTCGGCTTGCGCATGTCAAGGTCGAGGATGATCACGCGCTTCCCGCCGAAGGAGAGGATGCCCGCCAGGTTGATCGCCACGAAGGTCTTGCCCTCGCCCGAGATGGTGCTGGTGATGGCGATGATCTTCGGCCCTGGGGTGTTGTCCACGAACTGCAGGTTGGTCCTTACGCTGCGGAACGATTCGGCGATCAGCGACTTGGGGTTCTTGTCGATCAGCAGTTGCGATACGGGGATCTCCTTCTTGTACTTGGGGATCATGCCCAGGATGCCGATGCTCGCGTGGGAGTAGCGGGTGATGTCGTGCAGGGAGGTGATGTTGTTGTGCATCAGGTACCGCACGAGCACGATCAGCAGGCTGATGATGATCCCCGTGGCCAGGTACGAGACGATGACGATGTTCTTGTTGGGGCTGATGGGCGATGAGGAGACCTGTGCCGACTCCAAGATCCGGTTCTCGGGGACGAAGCCCGCCTTGCTGATCCGGTATTCGATCTCCTTCTCGAGCAGCTGGGTGTAGTACTTCTCGTTGATGTTGAAGACCCGCTCTATGCGCGCGTAATCGAGCTCCTTCTCCGGCAGGGACAGGAATTGCGCCTGGAACTCGTCCAGGTATTGTTCCAGCTCCTGGCGGCGGTCCTCGGCGCGCTTGCGGAGACTGCGGATGCTTTCGAGCACCACGCCCTTCTGGGCCTCGATCCGGTGGTTCAGCCCCTGGATGCTCTGGTGCCGGTCGGTGGCTTCCTGAGCGACCCTGTCGCGCTCCAGCAGCAGCGCATGCAGTTCGCCGATGCTCTTGGACAGGAGCGCCTCGTAGCCGGTGCCCACCAGCAGGGGAAGCAGGTCGTAGGCGTTCACCTCCGGCAGCGGCTTGTCCGTGGCCCGTTCGATCTGCTTGAGCAGTTCGATGTCCATGGTCAGCTTCAGCACATCGTCCTCGTAGCGCTCGGTGCGTTCCAGGTAGATCGGGGTCAGGTGCGTCAGGTCGGCCACCCGGTTCTCCATCTTGAACGCCTGAAGCCTGGCTTCCGACTCGCGCAGCTGGTTGAACACCGTGTCCTTCTGGCTGGTGATGAACCGGATGATGCTGGCGGCACTTTCGCCTTGGCGCTCGACATCGTACGAGATGAAGGTCTCGGCCACGGCCTGGGCGATGTCCCGGGCGAGCAGCGCGTTCTCGTTCTCCACACGGATCTCCACGCTCTTGGCATTGGCGTCGGCGATCTGGATCCGTATCCGCCGTCCGTACCGGGCAAGGCGCTGCGCATCGGAGTTGAAGCGCATGTAGAGGGTGAGCGGCACTCCCTCGCTGGAGAGGCCGCTTTCCGAGCGCGTGGTGAGCAGGCAACTGAAGTGAGGGGTGCGGATGGGCTCGTGACGCTTGAAGCGGTACTCGTGGTGCTGACCTCCCAACGTGTAGGATATCCCCACCGTGGCCGGGTCCGAGAGGTCGGTGTTGATCACCTGGTCCATGATGGTGCTGTCCAGGATCGAGAGATCATGCACCTTGAACAAGGACCACGTGTAGAACTCCTCCGTAAGGATCTGCCCGCGATTGTAGTAGCTCACCTGCAGGGGCAGCTTGTCCAAGGCCTTCCGCAGGAAGAAGCCCGACCGCATCAGTTCCACATCGGCCACCAGGTTGTTCTCCTCGGCGAAGGTGGCCATGCTCAACACCTGCTTGGCCGTATTGGTCTTGCGCAACTGGAGCAGGACCTTGGACTCGTACACCGGTGCGGTGTAGCGCAGATAGATCAGGCCGGCCGCCAAAGAGGCGAGGATGCACAGGACGATCCACACCAGGCTGCGCCGGAAAACGAACAGGAACAGCCCCAGATCGAACTCGTTGCTGAAGTTCGTGATCCGCTCCTTGTAGCTTTCGGCCGTGGAGCTGAGCTGGTTCGTCTCGGCGTTGAGCATGGCCGCCCGATGGGCTTAGTTGAAGCCGCGAACGATCCCCACCACCAGTAGTACACTGGTCAGCAGGCTCACGATGGGGGTGAAGTCGCGGAGTACCTCGCGCGCCAGTTCGGGCGTGGGCTGTACGTAGATCACATCATCGCCCTGCACCACCACATCGCCGTATTTGAGGCCATCGATGGTGGACATGTCGAAGTGGTAGGTCTTGCGCTGACGGGTCTCCGGGTCCACACGGAAGAGTTTCACCCTGCGTGCATCCCCGCGCTTGTTCACGCCACCGGCCATGGCCAGCACCTCGATCAGCGTCGTGTTGTTGTTCTCCAGGTTCACCACGCGCGCGTCGCCGCCACCGCCGGGGAACACCACCACGCGCCGGTTCACCACCTGCATCTGCACGAACGGCCGGTTGTAGAACTCGGTGAAGCGCTCTTCCAGCATGTGCTCGGCCTCGCGGATGGTCAGGCCCGTGACCTTGATCGGGCCCACCAGCGGGAGTTTCACGGTACCGTCCACCTCCACCAGATATGAGAAGTTCACACGGTTCAACAGTTGGGTCTCGCGGGTCGATCCCTCATTGACCAGGTCGATCAGCCTGAACCCATCGTTGGCGAACAGCCTGAAGGTGACCATGTCGCTCGGCTGTATGCGGACGATGTTCGAGACCGAGTCGTCGTATGTGTCGTAGGTGTGATCGGTAGCGGTCTTGAACATGATGTCGCGGTTGATCGTGCAACCGCTTCCCGCCACCAATAACGCCATCAGAACGATGCCTGACGGGATCCTGGATATGTTCTTCATCTTCAGGACAAAAGTAGCGATCGTTATGACTGCTCAGTTCAGCAGCGATCGGTACAATGCGGCGGTGTCGTTCACCAGGCGGGTATAATGGTAGCGTTCGCGCACGTGGTGCCAGCCGCCTTCGCCCATCCGTTGGCGCAGCCCCGGGTCCTGCAGCAGTGTGGTCAGGTGCCGCGCAAGGGTCTCCGCATCACCGCTCTCGGCAAGCAGTGCAGTGCCGGGCGATACCACGTTCTCGATCCCGCCCACCCGCGTGCTGATGATCGGTCGGTTGGCCGCCTGCGCCTCGATCAGGCTCACGGGCGTGCCTTCGTTCAGGCTGGTGAGCATCACGATGTCCAGCCCGGCGTTCACGATGTCCACCTCCTTGATCCACGAGGTGAAGGTGACCGTGGCCCGTGGCACCGCCGGCCCGTGGTCCACCCCATGCCCGAAGCCATGTCCGTTGAAGTACGGGCCCTGCACTTGGCTGAGGCCGAGTTCGGCGGTGCGTGCCTGTATCCGCTCCCTTTCCTCGCCATCGCCGATCACGAAGGCCCGTATGCGCTGTCCGGTGTGTTGCTGCACCCGGGCGAGCACCTCCAGGAACAGCGGATGGTTCTTGATCGGGACCAGACGGCCGATGATCCCCACGGCGATCTCGTCGTCGGCCACTCCGTACACCCGGCGGAAGAGGGCGCGCTTGGAGGCCAGGTCCTGCTGGAAGCGGCTCAGATCGAAGCCCAGGGGGATCACCTGCACCTTGTCGGCCGAGGTGATCCGGTGTTCCTCCACCAGTTCGTGCTTCTGCTTCTCGCTGATGGCCACGATCCGGGAGGACCGTCGGGCCAGGAAACGTTCGATGTTCTTGTACAATGCCGTGCGCACCGGACCGAAGTAGCTGTGGAACACATGGCCGTGGAAGGTGTGCACGATGGCCTTCACCCCCGCGTCCGCGGCCGCGAGGCGCCCCACCGCGCCGGCCTTGGCGGCATGGGTGTGCACGATGTCGGGCTTGAACTCCCTGATCAGCTGCTTGATCCGGCGGTAGGCCCCGCGGTCGCGCCACGGCGCCACCTCACGCTGCAATTCCGGCAGCACCAGGTACTCCACGTCGAGGTTGCGCAGGATGTGCAGGCTGTCCTCCTCGGTGGCTTCCTGGCTGCCGCCCACCAACAGGGTCTCGAATTCGCCGGGAAGGAACTTGGTCAGGTAGGCCGCGTTATAGGTGGGCCCGCCGAGGTTGAAGCGATTGATGATGCGAAGGACGCGTGGCATGACAAGGTGGCCAATGTATCAACGCGACCCGGAGAGTGCGAGCTACCCGATGTGGTTTTTCCACCACGATAGGTAGACGATCAGGGCATGCAGGGTTGCCTGATCGGTGCCATTGTGTGCCGAGGCTGCCCGCTGCAACAGTGCACGCACCGCCTCGGGATCGAAGCCCGCGTCCGCCACCAGGTCCATGTGCACGATCTCCTTCACCAGCGGGGCCAGCGGACCGCGCAGCATGTCGCCCAGCGGCATCTCGAACCCCTTCTTGCGCCGGGCCATGACGATGGGTGGCAGCAGGTGTCCGAAGGTCCGCCGCAGAATGTCCTTGCCCGAGCCCTTGATCAATTTGACCTCCGCGGGCAGGCTGAAGGCGAACTCGACCACACGTTTGTCCAGGAAGGGTGTGCGCACCTCCAGTGCATGGGCCATGCTGGTGAGGTCCACCTTGTGCAGCATGTCGTTGTGCAGGGTGGAGCCGAGTTCGGCCAGCAACACTGCGTTCATCCCGTCCATCCGCTCGAAGGCGCCGGTGAAGAGCTCGTCGCGTTCGGCGATGGAGCCGGGCCTGCCTCGGGCCACCAGCGCGTCGGCCTCGGCCCGGTCGGTGAAGGCGGCCAGCTCAAGGAAGCGTCGAGCACCGGTGTTGCGCGCCAGCCGGGCGAAGCGGTCGTACTGCCGGAAGCGGTTGGCCCAGGCGTTGTTGCGCGATCGGGGCAGCATGCGCCACAGGGGAGCCAGCAGGCGCACGGCCAGCTCGGCCGGGCCCGGATCGCGCCAACGCAGTTCGGCCTGGTGCCGGGTGTATCCACCGAACACCTCGTCGGCGCCATCGCCGCTCACGGCCACCGTCACGTGTCGGCGGGTGCGTTCGCAGAGCAGGAACGAGGGGATCGCGCTGCTGTCGGCGAAGGGCTCGTCGGTGGCGGCCAGCAGGCGCACGTAGCCGTCGGCCAGTTCCTCGCGCGTCAGCTTGAAGGTGTGGTGTTCGCTGCCAATGTGCCGGGCCACTTCCTCGGCGTACCGGCTCTCGTCGAAGAAGGGATCCTCGGCGTAGCCGATGCTGAAGGTGTGCAGGTGCTTGTGATGCCGCGCGGCCAGGGCGCTCACGATGCTGCTGTCCACCCCGCCGCTCAGGAAGGTGCCCACGGGCACGTCGGCGATCAGGCGCAGCCGCACCGCGGTGTCCATCAGTTCGAAGAGCGTGCGCTCCGGGTCGGGCGAGGCGGGCACCTTCTTGCTCGCGGCCACCACATCATACCAGCGCTTTTCGCGAACGCCTTGGGCATCCACGGTGAGGCTGTGGCCGGGTGGCACCTTGCGTACGCCCATGAGCACGGTGTAAGGCCCAGGGATGTTGTGGTAGGCCATGTATTGCCGCGCCGACACGGTGTCCTGTTCGCGGTGCGCGCCCAGGGCCAGCACGGCCCGCAGTTCGCTGGCGAAGAGGAAGCGGCCGTCGGCCTCGCTCCACAGCAGGGGCTTCACGCCGAAGCGGTCTCGCGCGAGGAAGAGGCTGTCGTTCTCCGCATCGTGGATGGCCAGGGCGAAGAAGCCGTTCAGGGCGTGCAGCGCGGCGGGGCCTTGCAGGGCGAACAGGCGCAGCACCACTTCGGTATCGGTGTGGCTGCGGAAGCTGTGCCCCTGCGCTTCGAGCCCGGCCCGGATCTCCTGGTAGTTGAACACCTCGCCGTTGAACACGATCGTGTAGCGGCCGCCGCTGTCGGTGAAGGGTTGATGCCCGGCCGACGAGGTGTCGATGATGCTCAACCTGCGGTGCCCCAGCACGGTGCGGCCGCTCTCGAACACGCCCTCATCGTCCGGACCGCGATGGGCGATGCACCGCAACGCGTCATGGATGCGCGCGCCGGTGACCGGTCGCGTAACGTCGAGTTGGTACGAACCTGCTATGCCGCACATGCTGCAATGCTACGACGCCACCGTGGATGCATCGGCCTACACACCATGGAACGAGCGACCCCGGCACGGCGCGCACTGCGCACGGGCCGGGGTCGTACAGGTCGGGTATGGCTCACAGGTGGATCACCTCGCCGTATGCGGCGGCGGCGGCCTCCATGATGGCCTCGCTCATCGTGGGGTGCGGGTGCACCGTCTTGATGATCTCGTGGCCGGTGGTCTCCAGCTTGCGGATGCTCACGCACTCGGCGATCATCTCAGTGACGTTGAGTCCGATCATGTGGGCGCCGAGCAGTTCGCCGTACTTGGCGTCGAAGATCAGCTTCACGAAGCCGTCGGTGTTGCCCGCCGCCTTGGCCTTGCCGCTGGCGCTGTACGGGAACTTGCCCACCTTGATGTCCAGGCCCTTCTCCTTGGCGGCCTTCTCGGTGAGGCCCACGCTGGCCACCTCGGGCACGGTGTAGGTGCAGCCGGGGATGTTGTCGTAGTCGATGGGCTCGGGGTTGTGGCCGGCGATGGCCTCCACGCAGGTGATGCCTTCGGCGCTCGCCACGTGGGCCAGGGCCGGACCCGGCACCACGTCACCGATGGCGTAGTAGCCCGGGATGTTCGTGGCGTAGTATTGGTCCACCTTGATCTTGCCCTTGTCGGTGACGATGCCCACCTCCTCCAGGCCGATGCCCTCGAGGTTGGAGGCGATGCCCACCGCGCTCAGCACCACGTCGCACTCGATCTTCTGCTCGCCCTTGGGCGACTTCACCGTCACCACGCAGCCCTTGCCCTTGGTGTCCACGGCGGTCACCTCGCTCTTGGTGAGCACCTCCATGCCCTGCTTCTTGAAGCTCCGCTCCAGCTGCTTGCTCACCTCCTCGTCCTCCAAGGGAACGATGTTCGGCATGAACTCGATCAAGGTCACCTTGGTGCCGATGGCATTGTAGAAGTAGGCGAACTCGCTCCCGATGGCGCCGCTGCCCACCACCACCATGCTCTTGGGTTGCTCGGGCAGGGTCATGGCCTCACGGTAGCCGATGATCTTCCTGCCATCCTGCGGCAGGTTGGGCAGCACGCGGCTGCGGGCGCCCGTGGCGATGATGATGTGCTTGGCCTCCAGTACCTGCTTCTTACCGTCGGCGCCGGTCACTTCCAGTTTCTTGCCGGGAAGCAATTTGCCGGTGCCCATCACCACATCGATCTTGTTCTTCTTCATCAGGAAGGAGATGCCCTTGCTGTTGCTGTCGGCCACCTCCCGGCTGCGCTTCACCATTCCGCCGAAGTCGGCCTTGGGTGCGCCCACGGTGATGCCGTAGTCCTTCGCGTGGTTGATGTACTCGAACACCTGCGCGCTCTTCAGCAGGGCCTTGGTGGGGATGCAACCCCAGTTGAGGCAGATGCCGCCGAGGGATTCCTTCTCCACGATGGCGGTCTTCATGCCCAGTTGGCTGGCACGGATTGCGGCCACGTAGCCGCCGGGGCCACTGCCGAGAACGATGACGTCGTAGCTCATGCTGAATGATGGTGCGTGTTATGGATCGGCTGCAAAACTACCCATGTTTTCTGCTCGCGTAAGCCGACCCTTCGGGCGCGCGCCACTGCTGGTCGTTCTCTTGTTCGGCAAGGGGCATTGCGCTCGGAACGGGCTTTTTCTTTTTCTTGCGCCGACAAACAGAAGGACCGAACCCGCTCTCCACATGGAAACGCCTACGCCCACGCCGCCCGTTCAGCCCCAGTACAACGGAAAACCGCCCATCCCCAACTCGGTCGCGGTGTTGGTCTTGGGGATCCTGTCCATTCTTACTTGTTGGTGCTATGGCCTCATAGGCCTCATCCTGGGGATCGTCGCCCTGGTGCTCTCCAACAAAGCCCGTGCGCTCGATGCGGCGAATCCCGGCATGTTCTCCGATGCGTCGCGGAAGAACCTGAACGCGGGACGCATCTGTGCCATCATCGGTCTTTGCCTCTCGGCACTCTACGTCCTGGTCGTGATCGTGTACGTGGTCATCCTCGGCACGGCACTGTCCATGGCGCCCTGGGATAGGTTCTGAGGCCCATCGCCCTGCACATGGTCGACTGGCTGGAGTCGCACATGCTGCCCTGCTTCTTCAAGAAGTACCTGGGGCTGGACTGTCCCGGGTGCGGCATGCAGCGGGCCTTGGTCGCGCTCCTGAAAGGCGATATCGCCGGGAGTTTCCACCACTATCCGGCGCTCCTGCCCATGCTCGCCATGTTGGTGCTGCTGGTGCTCCACCTCGTGTTCAAGTTCGAGCGGGGCGGCACCTGGCTGAAGTACACCTACCTGTTCGTGGTGGCCACGGTGGTGGTGAGCTACATGGCGAAGCTCACCGGTTGGTGAGCGCATCGTGTGCCTGCATCGGGAAGGGGGACCTGGGCTTCCGCTGGAACAAGAGGGCAATGATCATTGAAAAACTGTTGGAAAGTCCCGGCAAGGGGAGGAGAGGTTGATGGAGGGTTCGGTTACTTTGGTCTTGTTCCAATAAACCAAACCCAACAACAATGAGCGACACGACTTCCGCCGGGACCAATAAACGTCCGACCTTCCTTACCGTACTGTGCATCCTGAGCTTCATCGCTGGTGGCTGGGGTGTGATCGGTGGTATCATCAATGTTGTTTCGGCACCGTCCGCCGATGAAGTGCGCGCTCAAATGGAAGGCGCCTTGTCGGGAATGGGCGACCTGGAGGGGGGCGAAGCTTTCAGCGGGGTGATGAACAGCATGGCCGAGACGGCGATCAAGGCCGCGGAGAACGCCGTGCCCATGGCCATCGGTAGCATCGTCATCGCCTTGATCAGCCTCTTCGGCGTGTGGAAGATGTGGAACCTGCAGAAGCAGGGCTTCTGGATCTACGTGCTGGCCTGCGTGGCGTCCTTCATCCTTCCCATGGTGTTCCTCGGTGGTGGACTGCTCGGTGCTCTTTCCGCAGGCATCGGCGGTCTCATCTCGATCGTGTTCATCATCCTCTACGCCCTCAACCTGAAGCATATGCACTAAGCACCACGGTGCTTCGGCACGGCCCTGTCCTGACCAGGACGGGGCCGTTGCTTTTCAGGCGGATACCTTCGCACTTCCGGTCCCTGAAAGGGCCGACGACACATGACCGGATCCTCCTTTCTTCCCGACGAACAGGGCCGCACCGGCCGCCCACCGCTGATCACCTCGCTCGGCCTGCTCAGCTTCATCAACTGTGGCCTCTTCATTCTGCTCTATGGCCTCGGTGCCCTCGCCATGCTGATGGTGCAGCGCATGCCCCTCGACGAATACCAGGCCCTGATGGAGGCGCAGATGTCGGCCTTCGTGGGCAGCGAGGACCAGCGCGCGTTGGTCGAGCAGTTGGCCGCACTGCTGCATGCCAGTGGCCTCCTCCTCATGCTCATCCTGCTCGTGCGCACGGTGCTCCGATTGATCGGGGCCATAGGCATGTGGCGGGGGTGCAAGTCGGGTTTTCACATCTATGCCGCGGCGCAACTGTTGGGCATCTTCGCTCCGCACCTGGTGCTTCCCTGGTCCATGCTGGGCTTCTTCGGCCCGCTGGCGGCTGTGGCCACCACCGCGCTCTATGGCACCCAGCTCAAACACCTTTCCTGAGATGCGCACGCTCTTCATCTCCCTTGCCGTGGTGCCCGCCATCGCCATGGCGCAAACGCCCTTCTCCATCGGTGAGGTGCACCGGGTCCAGAGCCGGGTGCTCGGCGAGGAGCGCATCCTCAACATCGCCCTGCCGCAGGGGTATTCCGCCGACGACACCACCCGCTACCCGGTGGTGTACCTGCTCGATGGCAGTGCCGACGAGGACTTCATCCACATCGCGGGCCTGTTCCAGTTCGCCGCCTTCGAATGGATCGCCTGGCAACGCCCCGCCATCGTGGTGGGCATCGCCAACACCGACCGCCGCCGCGATCTCGCGCACCCCACCACCATCGCGGCCGACAAGGAGAAATTCCCCACCACCGGCGGCTCGGCCAACTTCATGGACTTCCTGGCCAACGAGGTGATCCCCTTCGTGGAGGCCCGGTACCGGATCGCGCCCGATCGCCTGCTCATCGGCCAGAGCCTGGGGGGCCTCTTCGCCGCCGAGGTGCTGCTCAAGCGCCCCGAACTCTTCGACCGCTACCTGATCGTGAGCGCCAGTCTCTGGTGGGACAACGGCTCGCTGCTGAAAGTGCCACCGGCCTTCCTCAATGATCCCGCCAAGGCGCCGAAGCAGGTCTACATCGCTGTGGGCAAGGAGGGCGCAGTGATGGAGCAGGGCGCACGCAAGCTGGCCGCCATCGCGAAGAAGAGCACGGGCACCCGCGTGCATTTCTCATTCCTGAAGGACCACGACCACGCCAACATCCTGCACCGGGCGGCGTTGGACGCGGTGAGGTGGATGGGGGGGAAGTGATCGGAAGTGGGTCGCCATCAAGGCAGCTCCGCCAGGTCCTTGCCGGTGATCCACGCCACCATCATTGCATCGCCCAGCAAGCTGCCGACGATCCGGTAGCGCGAGTGCGCCAGCGGATTGGGCCCATCGAGCGGCTCGCTCATCACACCGACCTCGCGCTGGTAGTAGTTGCTATGGACGAAGCGCACCACGCCCTGGCGCGCCACGATGAAGCCCACGTGGTTGTCGAGCCCCACCTTGTACAGTCCGTCGCCCTGTTGCTTGATGTAGGTGATCACCTCTTCCAAGGGCCGGTCGCGGAAACGCTTGATACGGTGGCAGGTCTTCACGGTGATGGGTTCCGCGGCCATCTGCGACCACTTGATGCGGGGCAGGCGGAAGCCGGCATCCTGTAGCACCGTGTTCACGAAATAGCCGCAGGCGATGGTGCCGGTGCCCGGTGTGCGGGTGGTGCCGTTGAAGTCCCACGGTGTGCCGTACCAGGCGGGAAGCAGGTCCAGCGTGATCCGGTCGAAGAGGTAGGTGCGGGCACTATCGATCACCGCTGCCCGCCCGGCGCTATCGGTCGCGGCAAAAGTGGTGGCGAAGGCCAGGCGTCGTTGTTCGATGCGTTGCTTGAGGACCGTGTATCCCGCCGCGCCCGAGGTGGTGGGCAAGGTGAGCAGAAGGAAGGGGAGGAGCATGGTGGGGCGTTCACCACCACAATGCGCAGGGGGCGATAGGTAACGCCCAGGATGTCCCGCACTGGTCAGGACCATCGCGATCCGTGGTGGAGGTGACGGACCATCAACGGTGTGTGGCCGTGCGCGCTGTGCGACCAATGAGGCGGATGTGTCCAGACCGATGCCCGGCGCATACCAATCGGGCTTCCCGAACGGCACCGTGCGCAGGTTCATGCACCAGTGATGATCAACCCTGCACTGCGATCCCGCTGATCTCCACGTTCACGCCACGTGGCAGGCCTTTCACGGCGTAGGCCTCACGGGCAGGGGGCACTTCCTTGAAGTAGCTGCCGTACACCTCGTTCACAGCGCCGTAGAGGCTCATGTCGCTCAGCAGGATGGTGACCTTCACCAGGTGCTCGTAGCCCATGCCGGCGGCTTCGAGCAGGTTGCCGATGTTGTCCATCACACGGCGCGTCTCGACAATGATGTCGCCGGTGTGCAGGTTCCCCTCGGCGTCGAGCGCGATCTGCCCGCTGAGGTACAGGGTGCCGTTCGCCAGGATGGCCGGCGTGTAAGGCGCCACAGGGGGCGCGGCATTGGCGGGATGGATGGGGGTTTTCATGGGGCGAAGATGAAAATGATCGGATGATGAGAGGAAGGCATACGTTCCAAGTATCACGTTCCGAGCTCCAAGCTCTGGTCCGGGGCCCGCCTGACAACCGACAACGACCAGCTCTGCCCCCGACTCCCCTTCGCCATCCACCCCTCCCGCTCCGTTAGCTTTGCCGCCCATGAACAGGAAGCCCCTGATCCTGGTGACGAACGACGACGGCGTGTTCGCTCCGGGCATACGTACCCTGGCCGAGGAGATGCGCGCCTTCGGGCAGGTGCTGCTGGTGGCGCCCGACAAGCCGCAGAGCGCCATGGGGCACGCGATCACCATCCACAACTTCCTTCGCCTGAACCGGGTGGACCTGATGGACGGCGTGGAGGCGTGGAGCTGCACCGGCACACCGGTGGATTGCGTGAAGCTGGCGGTGCACAAGCTGCTGGGGCGCAAGCGGCCCGATCTGCTCGTGAGCGGTGTGAACCACGGCAGCAACATCAGCATCAACGTGCTGTACAGCGGCACCATGAGCGCGGCGGTGGAAGGGGCCATGGAGGGCATCCCGAGCATCGGCTTCAGCCTGATGGACCACGGCATGGAGGCCGACTTCACCCATGTGCGACCGGTGGTCCGCACCGTGACCGACAATGTGCTGCGTCATGGCCTGTTGCCGGGGGTGTGCCTGAACGTGAACATTCCGCGCCAGGCCGATGGTCCGTTAAAAGGTGTACGGATCTGCCGTCAGGCCAGTGCCAACTGGGAGGACGAGTTCGAGACGCGGCTGGACCCCGGCAACAAGGAGTACTACTGGATGCGCGGTGAGTTCAGGAGCAACGAGCACGGGGAGGACACCGACGTGTGGGCCGTGAATAACGGTTACGCCAGCGTGGTGCCCGTCCAGTTCGACATGACCGCCCATCACGCCATCGCCACGCTCAACACCTGGGACCATGCGCTGGGATAGCCTGCTCACCGGCCTTGTGGTGGGTCTGCTCTTTCCCGTGGCGGGCTTCTTCCTCTACGGCCTCATCCACACCACCTTCATCCGACCGCACCTGGACCTGGCCTACTTCGTGCACGACCTCTTCCTCGGCACCCGCCGCTTCCAAGCGCCGATCCTGAGCCTGTCGCTGATCGCGAACCTGCTGCCCTTCTTCCTTTGGTTCGACCGGCGCAGCATGTACAAGGCCATGCGCGGCGTGCTCCTGGCCACCTTCATTCATGGCGTGATCATCGTGATCCTTTGGCTGTGAGCATGGGTCGGCGCATCTACATCATCGCCGGTGAAGCCAGTGGCGACCTGCACGGGGGCAACCTGGTGCGCGAGCTGTTCGCCGTGGCCGATGCGCCGTTGGAGATACGCGCTTGGGGAGGCGACCGCATGGCCGCGGCCGGCGCCGAGGTGGTGAAGCATTACCGCGACCTGGCCTTCATGGGTTTCACCCAGGTATTGCTGAACCTGCGCACCATCCTGCGCAACATGGCCGACTGCAAGCGCGACATCGCCGCCTTCAAGCCCGATGCCCTCGTGCTGATCGACTATCCCGGCTTCAACCTGCGCATCGCCGAATGGGCCCACGCGCAGGGCATCGCCGTGCACTACTACATCAGCCCGCAGGTTTGGGCATGGAAGAAGGGGCGCGTACACACGATCAAGAAGGTGGTGGACCGCATGTACACGATCCTGCCCTTCGAGAAGGAGTGGTACGCGCGCTACGGCATGGACGTGGACTTCGTGGGGCATCCGCTGCTCGATGCCATCGAGCAGGAGGGGAGGGCCCCGTTGGCACCGCTGCCCGGCGATGATGGTCGGCCGGTGATCGCGCTGCTTCCCGGCAGTCGTCGCCAGGAGATCGGCCGCATTCTGCCGCTGATGCTGAAGGCCGCCGCTCATTTCCCCGACCATCGCACGGTGGTGGCCGCCGCGCCCTCCACGCCGATGGAGGTGTACAGCGAGGCCGTGGGCAGCCTGCCCGCCACCGTCGTGGCCGGTCGCACCTACGATGTGTTGCGCACCGCCCGTGCCGCCTTGGTCACCAGCGGCACCGCCACGCTGGAGACCGCGCTGTTCGGGGTGCCCGAAGTGGTGTGCTACAGTGGCAGCGCCATCAACGTGTGGCTGGCCCGGCGGCTGGTCGCCATCGAGTTCATCAGCCTGGTGAACCTGATCATGGGGCGCGAGGTGGTGCGCGAATTGATCCAAAGCGACCTCACCGAGCACAACCTGCGCACTGAACTGCAGCGGCTGCTGGCCGAGGGGCCCTATCGCCAGCGCATGAGCGACGACCTCGTGTCGTTGCGCGAACGGCTGGGCGGACCCGGTGCTTCGCGCGCAGTCGCCACCGAGGTGTGGAAAAGTCTGCGGTGATCCCTTGAGCCTGCCACGGAACGCCCGGTAGTTTTGGGCGCCCTTCTTACCAAGGCCTGCCTTGTCGCGCCCACTCTTGATCCTCTTGGTCCTGCTCCTGGCCTCCGTGTCGTCGGCGCAGGAGCAACGCAACGTGCGCGTGGGCCTGCTGCGCGACATGACCGTGAAGCGGGTGATGGTGATGAGCACGAAGGGAAGCTGCACCGTGCTCGCCGATGGGGAGCGCAGGGGGGAGCTCACATCGAGCGATGGTCTGCGCGTGGAGTTCGTTCCCGGCGGGGGCATCGTGGCCAAGTCGCTCTCGCTCGACATCAAGGGGGCGCAGCGGATCGACCTGGTGCCGGTACGCGTCGATGGCGGCTTCCGCATGCGCCCGCTCGACCACAAGCTGGCCGAACGCAGTTATCCCGGCACGCTCACGGTCACCTCCTCGAAGAACGCGCTTTCACTGGTGAACACCGCACCGCTCGAGCCCTATACCGCCGGGGTCGTGCGCGCCGAAGCGGGCCGCGGACACCACCCCGAGTACTACAAGCTGCAGAGCGTGAGCTGTCGCACCTACGCGCTCACCAATGCGCGCAAGCACCTGGCCGATGGCTTCGAGCTATGCGACGGCGTGCATTGCCAGGTGTTCAACGGCCTGAACACCGACAGCACCATCCAGGCCGCCGTGGAGGCCACCGCCGGCTTGGTGCTCGTGGACGCCAACATCCGGCTTATCCATGCCACGTTCCACAGCAACTGCGGCGGTGAAACGGTGAACGCCGAGGACATCTGGGGGCGCACCGAGAGCTACCTGCGCGCCACGGTCGACACCTTCTGCCTGTCTGGGGCGCAGGCGCGATGGTCGCGCACGTTCACCCGCACCGAATGGCTCAACTACCTGCGCGACCGCTTCAAGGTGAAGGTCAACGATCCTGAACAGCGCAAGGCGGTGCTCAACTACCAGCCGGCCTGCCGCGATCTGTACTTGGCGAACACCTGGCCGCAAGTGCCCTTGAAGCACGTACGTGAGGACCTGAAGCTGCGATCCACCTTCTTCTCCGTGCGCGAGGAAGGCGACAAAGTGGTGCTCGAAGGCCGCGGCTTCGGTCATGGCGTGGGGCTGTGCCAGGAAGGCAGTATGCGCATGGCCCTTGCGGGAAGGTCGTATGCCGACATCCTGCGGCATTATTACTCCGACGTGCACCTTGTGGACATCTCCACCATCGCCTTCTTCCGCGAGGAGGCTGCCGTGCCGGAGTCTGAACGGCCCGATCCGGGTATCGCTCCCTGAGGAGCCGCTACCTTCACCGCCGCGCCAACCGGCGCGCCACACATGGCCCAGGCACGCGTCATCGTCAACGATACCCACCAGAGGATCCGCAACGGACACCCCTGGGTGTACGGCACACAGGTGGTGAAGGTGGAGGGCGATCCGGCCCCCGGCGACGTGGTGCAGGTGATCGACACCCATCGCCGACCGTTGGGCCAGGGCTACATCAATCCCGCGTCGATGATCCGCGTACGGATGCTCACGTGGGACCCGGCCCAGCGGGTGAACAAGGCCTTCATCGCCGGCAGGGTGCAACGTGCATGGGACTTCAGGCAGGCCATGGGCCACGCGGTAAGCTGCCGTGTGGTCTTCGGTGAGGCCGATGGTCTGCCCGGTCTGGTGGCCGACAAGTTCAACGATGTGCTCTCCGTGCAATTCCTCACGCTGGGCATGGAGCGCTGGAAGGACGTGGTGCTCGATGCCTTGGAGCAGGCCGTGAAGCCCGCGGGCATCTACCTGCGCAACGATGTGGCCGTGCGGGAGAAGGAGGGGCTGGACCTGTACAAGGGCTTCCACGGCCGCGCCTTCGATACCACGCGCACGATCGAAGAGAACGGACTGAAGCTCGTGGTGGACGTTGCTTCGGGGCAGAAGACCGGGCACTTCCTGGACCAGGTGCTGAACCATGCCGCCATGGCGCGCATCAGCAGGGGAAGGCGCGTGCTCGACTGCTTCACGCACACCGGTGGCTTCGCGCTGCATGCGGGCATGTACGGTGCGGCCGAGGTGCTCGGGCTCGACATCAGTGAGGAGGCCGTGGCACAGGCGCGCCGCAATGCCGCCGACAATGGGCTGGACAATTGCCTCTTCCGGACCGCCAATGTGTTCGATCATCTCACCGCGGCGGCCCGCAAGGGCGAGAAATGGGACGTGATCGTGCTGGACCCTCCCGCCTTCGCCAAGAGCAAGGGCGCGCTGGAGAACGCCTACCGCGGCTACAAGGAGATCAACCTGCGCGCGCTGCAATGCCTGCCGCCCGGAGGGTTCCTCGTTACCTGCTCCTGCTCGCAGCACATGGTGCCCGAACTGTTCCGGAAGATGGTGGCCGAGGCCGCACGCGATGCCGGACGGCGATTGCGCGAGGTGTACTACGGCACTCAGCCGCCCGATCATCCCATCCATTGGAGCATCCCCGAGACGCACTACCTGAAGTGCCTCATGCTGGAGGTGGGGTAGGCCCTTGCAGCACCAGCTGCCAATAGCCCACATCGATCCAGCGGCCGAACTTCCTGCCCACTTCGGGCAGCAGGCCTGTCCGTCGGAAGCCGAGCTTTTCGTGCAGCGCCACGCTGGCATCGTTCGGCAGGGCGATCACGCCCATCACGGCATGCACGTCCTGCTCGCGCAACAGGTCGATGAGCCGACCGTAGAGCAACGTGCCACGACCATCACCAATGGCGTCGGGGGCGAGGTACACGGTGCTTTCCACCGTATGGCGATAAGCCGACCGCGTGCGCCACGGGGCCGCATAGGCATAGCCGATGATCGTGCCGCCTTCTTCCAGCACCAGCCATGGTACGGGACTTGGCTCGGCCATGCGGGCCGCCATCACCTCGGGAGGTACGGGCTCCTCGTCGAAGGTCACGATGGTGTGGCGGATGTAATGGCCGTAGATCGCACAGATCGCGGGGGCATCGGCGGGAGTGGCTGTGCGCAGCATGGCTCGATCAGGGGCGATGACCTTTGGTGTGGCTTGTGCGCAAGCCGTCGATGCTCTCCGGTATGGCCAGCGCAGCGGGCAGGCAGAAGAGCAGGGTGTACCACGGCCACGCCTGCCAGGTGATGCCGAGCAAGGTGGCGCTCACCGTGGTGCAGCCGAACAGCAGGCCGGTGATGTGCAGACCGATGAAGGCGAAGCGTGGTACGGTCCATTGCCTGTTGGGCACGACCGGTGTTGCGGTGGGGCGATCCACCCGGGTGGATGAACCCGTGGTCGCAGCACGTAACGGCCGATGGTTGAGCAGGTCGGCATCGAAGCGCGCCCGCTTCACCGGGTCGATCAGGGTCTGATAGGCATCGTGCACGATCCGGAAGCGCCGTGCCGCACCGGGCGAAGGATCATGGTCGGGATGACAGATCTTGGCCAGGGTGCGGTACGCACGCTTGATCACCGCTGCCGTGGCATCGGGAGCCACGCCAAGCACCTTGTAATGATCGTAGCGAGGGCCGTTGTGCATCACCGCCTGGATTGGTGCTCGCCGATGCTGAAATTATGCAATTGGCAGCGTGGCGGCATCCTTACATTCGAACGGAACACCATGAGGCATCGTATCGCATGGATCGGCATTTGGATGGGGGCCGCCATCGGCGCCCATGCCCAGAGCGGTCCACCGCGCGGGAACGACACCGTGCCCCAATGGGAGATCGCCCTCGATCCCGCCACGGTGCGGCCCGGTCCGCAGGTGGTGTACCAACGGGACGACCTCCACGTGGGCGCCTTCCATGTGGACCGCGATGGCGTATGGGTGCTGGTGTACGAACGCCCGCAGCTCTGGCACCGCGACACCGATGCGGGGGCGCAGGTGTTCCGCGGTGCGCGCCTGCATCTGCTCGACACGTTGTTCAATGAAAAGCTCACGGTGCCTCTGCCCGGTGCGGCGCGCGCGCTGCACCATGATCACCAGGAGCGCCCGCTGGCCGAAGGCGAGCACGAGGCCTGGTCGGCCACGGCTATCGGTGATCGCATCCACCTCGGTGTCATCGGCCGCGATCACCTGCACAACGAGGTGCTGCCCTGGACCGACAGCATTCCCGGCAGTTTGCTGGGGAGCAACCTCACGGCCACCTACCCGGCCTTCGACCACATCGCCTACATGCCCGCCACCAAGCGTAGCGAGGTGATCTGCAGCGTGGTCGACGAACACCTGCTCGAGCTCTTCCGCAGCCAGTACAAGTACATGAGCGGCCGCGACAAGGTGATCGCCATGGACCTTGCCCTGCGCTGGGGCACCGATGCCGAGACGGTGGCCGGGTACATGACGGCCTTCCACAAGGACATCTACTACGAAGTGCCCTACGCGCCGCTTTTCGTGGTACGCGACACCCTCTGCGTGTTCGATCGCTACGCGGGCGCGATCCGTCGCTTCGATACGGACCTGAACGCGCTGCCCGATGTGCCCTTGGCCAAGGAGCGCTATCGCGAACGCTGGAAACGGTTGTTGCTGGATCCCGTGAGCGACCGTGTATACGCCTTGTACCGCCAAGGGCCGCGTACGGTGTTGCGCCCGATCGATGTCAACACCGGTCGGCTGGGCGATGCCTTTTCCCTGACCCATCCGTTCCCGGAGGAGGTGCAGGTGCACGACGGGTACGCGTACTACGTGTACCGGGTGTCGGGCTCGTTGCAGCGGCGCACGCTGTACCGCGAGGCGCTGCGTTGATCAGTGCTGGCCGGGGTGATCGCCGGGCCGGTCCGTCCACACCACATTGCCGGTGTCGCGTGATACCAACGCCCAATCGTCCAGGTCCAGATCGATGCGCACGATGCAGCAGGTGGGCATCACATCGGTCCACCGGCGGTCCAGGTATTGCGCCAGTTCGCTGAACCCGGGATCGTGACCGAAGAGCATGACACGGGTGGCGTTGTTGGGCAGGGCGTTCACCACGGCCAGCAGGCGTGAACAACTCGCATCGTAAATGCCTTGTTCCGATCTGAAGCGTTCAGCGGACAGGTGAAGCGCGGTGGCGAAGAAGTCGGCCGTGGTACGTGCGCGTACGGCAGGACTGCTCACGATCAGATCGATGGGTTCGTTGCGGGCGGCGAAGCGGGCGGCCATGAACGGCGCGTTGCGTCGGCCGCGTTCGTTCAACGGACGATGAATGTCGGCCATGCCCGGCTCGGCCCAGCTGCTCTTCGCGTGCCGTACCAGGTAGAGTGTCCGCATGGCGGAGGAGTACGTCAGACCGTGGCGTTGCGCAGGCTCTCGTGCAGGCTCATCATCAGCACGTTGGGGTCCATGGTGAGCGGGAGCTCCACCTGCACCTGCCGTGCGTCGCTGAACTGGTTGGGGGCGCGGAAGCCCTTGGAGATCGTGAGATAAAGCGCTTCGGGGTAGAGGCCCGTGAAATGCAGTTGCGCGGTGCCTCCTCCGGCCAGACGCAGCACATACCGGGGGTAATAGCTGCGCTCATCGTTCCAAGAGGTGTCCTCCTCCAGCACGTGTCCGTGCGCGCGCAGATCGTTGGCCCATTCGTCCATCACGTAGTAAAGCACGTCCTCCACGAAGATCGACGGGTCACGGGGCAATTGCTGCTGGTTCAGGTCCAGCGGGGCCAGCAGGCGGGAACGGGTCTGGCGCAGGGCCGTCACCATCTGGTCTACTTGGGCGGTGAAGGTCATCGGTCTATCTGTGTCGTTCAAGGCGCAAACTATACGGCTGGTCCATCGGATCCCGGGCCTGGCGCCACGGGTTTTGCACGATCCCATGCACGATCGCCCGCAAGCCGTGATCCACGGGGCTTCGGCAGGGGAGCATGTTAAAAACTCACCCGTTCGGAAGGTCGGAAGGGATGCCACGGTACATCCAGTTGTGCGGGGGCGGGATGGGTCCTGCGGCTATCTTGCGCGCCATGCGATCGTTCCTTTCCCGCCGGGTGCCTGCGGCACTTTCCCTGCTTTTGTCGGGCCTTGCGCCGCTATCGGGTAACGCTCAGGATGCCCCGCATGCCCGCTACGTTTTTTTCGAGGACAGCGAACCGCGTGAACATCCGGTGGACATGACGCGCGCCGTCGTCGAGGTCCACTTCGAACCCGCGATCGGCAAGGTGATCGGCAAGGTCTCCCACGAGTTCACCGTGCTGCGCGATCGCATGGACAGCCTCTTCTTCGACGGGCCCGGGATCGTCATCCGCAAGGCCACGCTGAACGGTGCCGCGCTCCGGTACCGTACCACCAAGGACGGGATCTGGACCTATCCTGCCCGGACCATGAGCCACGGGCAGCAGGGCACCATCGTGTTCGAGTACACCGCCACCCCCACCAAGGGCATCTATTTCATCGGGTGGAACGACCCGCGCAACATGGCCCGCAAGCAGATCTGGACCCAGGGACAGGCCACCGACAACCGCTATTGGATCCCCTGCTACGACAACCTGAACGACAAGCTGATCACCGAGACCATCGTGACCATGCCCAAGCCCTTCAAGGTGCTGAGCAACGGGACCCGGAAGTCGGTGCGCGACAACAAGGACGGCACGCAGACCTGGCACCACGCCATGACGCGGCCGCATTCGATCTACCTGCTCATGCTGGGCATCGGCGAGTACGAAGTGGAAAGCCGCCGTACCCGCAGCGGCGTGCCCGTGGACCTCTGGTACTACCCCGACCAGAAGGACCGCGTGGTGCCCACCTACAAGTACAGCACCGAGTGCATCGACTTCATGGAGGAGCACACCGGCGTGAAATACCCTTGGGAGAAGTACAGCCAGATCCCCGTGGCCGATTTCATCTACGGCGCCATGGAGAACACCACTGCCACGGTGTTCGGCGATTTCATGCAGGTGGATGCCCGCGGCTTCCTCGACCGCAACTACATGAGCGTGAACGTGCACGAGCTGGTGCACCAGTGGTTCGGGGACCTCGTGACCGCGCGCGACGGACGTCACCACTGGCTGCAGGAGAGCTTCGCCACCTTCTATCCCAACCTGTTCTTCCGCAAGGTGATGGGGGAGGAGGAGTACCAATGGCGCCGTCGGCAGCACCACAATGCCGCGCTCGCTGCGGGTGAGAAGGACTATCTCCCGGTGGTGAGCAGCATCGGCGGCAGTGCGCGCCACTACCCCAAGGGCGCTTCGGTGCTCGACATGATGGTGTACGTGTTCGGGGAGGAGCAATACCGTCGGGTGATCAACCACTTCCTGAAGCACCATGCCTACGGCAATGTGGAGACGAACGACCTGTACCAGTCCTTCCAGGACACCCTTGGCCTGTCGCCCTTCTGGTTCTTCGATCAATGGCTGTACCGTGGTGGTGAGCCTCACTACGAGGTGGCTTGGGAAGCCGTGCCCGGTGCCACGCGCATCACCGTGAAGCAGGTGCACGAGCGCAACCACCTCGTGCGGTACTTCCGCATGCCGGTGGAGTTCGAGGTGCACTACACCGACGGCACCCACGACCGTCTTCGCGCCGATGTGGACGATGCCCTTACCATCGTGGAAGTGCCCAACACCGGCGGCAAGACGGTGGCCTTTGTGCTCTTCGATCCGGCCTCGCACATCCTGAAGAAGACCACCTTCCGCAAGCCCTTCGCCGAGTTGCGTGCGCAGGCCTTGAAGGCACCACACATGATCGATCGCTGGGACGCGGTGGTGGCCATGCGCGACAGCTCCCTGGAGCGGAAGCGTTCCACCTTGATCGAGGTCTTCGGCAGGGAGCGCTTCCATGCCGTGAAGGGCGAAGTGCTGAAGCAACTGGCCAACGATCCCCATGGCGACAGCCGTGCGCTGCTCACCCAGGCGTTGACGGACCGTGATGTGGAGGTGCGTCGTGCCGCGATCAAGAACCTGACCGTCATCCCGACCGAGCTGAAGCTCAACGTGGAGGCCCTGTTGACCGACAGCAGCTACGACGTGCTGTCCACGGCGTTGGAGAAGCTCTGCACGGCCTTCCCGGACGATGCACCCCGCTACTTGGAAGCCACCGCCGGCGTGGACGGACTGGACAATGCCGTGCGTGTGAAGCGGCTCGAGATCGCGGCCAGTACGGGCGATGCAGGTGCCTTGGACCAATTGGTGGACCTGACAACGGTGAGCTATGAGTTCCGGACGCGGCAGAACGCCATGCAGGCTCTGCGTGCCCTCGGTCACTGCGATGCGACCGTGGTGGGCCATTTGTTCGCCGCGGCGCTGAGCCCGAACCGGCGACTGGCGGCCGTGGCGAACGAGGTGATCAAGGACTTCCGATCGCGCACCGCGTTCCGGCCCCTGATCGACGGTCATTACCACGACACCAAGTGGACCGAGCGCGAGCAGCGCCTCCTGCGTCCGCTCTTCGAGTAAGGTCCGGCGGAAGTTGAAAAGCGGCTGCGTATTTTCCGCATGCCGCCCATGAAGCCCACCGCGCCATGGCTCATTCCGATGCGTGCCCCCGTGGTGCGCATCATGCTGCCCGTGATCGCCGGGATGGTGGTGGCCATGCTCGTGCACCCATCACTTGTCCCCGTGGCGTGGGCGTTCGGGATCATTTCGCTGGCGACCGCGGTGGTATTGCTGCGACGGTTCCACTACGGCTTCCGTTGGGTCCGCGGGCAGGTGTTCCTGCTGTGGTGCCTGGTGGCCGGCATGTTCTGGGCCACCTTGCGGGATCCCGCACAGGCTCCGGGCCATGTGGCGCAGGCGCCGGAAGGGGAGGGCCTGTGGTCCATGCGGATCGATGCGCTCAACGGCATGTCGCCCGCCTTGCTCCGTGCCGATGCCCATGTGTTGGCCCGGCACGATGGCAGCACCTGGCAGCCCTGTCACGGTCGGGTGATGCTCTCGCTGCTGCGCGGTGCCGATGGGGCGGCCCTGGCGCCGGGTGATGAGATCCTGGTACGTGCCGCATTGGAGCCCATCGACCGCAGCCCCGATCCCGGCGGCTTCGACCGCACCGCCTGGGCCGCCGTCCGCGGGCTGCACCAGGAGCTGTTCGCTCCCCGCGAGGATTGGCACCGTACGGGCCATCGCTGGCATTGGACCGAGGTGTTCGCCACCATGCGCGACAGAATATCCTTCTGGTTGAAGGATAGTGGCCTGCCCGATCGTGAACGCGCGTTGGTGAAGGCCCTTGTGCTCGGCTTGCGCGAGGATCTCCAGCCCGATCAGCAGGAGGCCTTCATCCGCAGCGGCACCGTGCACATCCTGGCGGTGTCCGGCTCGCATGTGGGGTTCATCTATGCCATGCTGCTGTTCCTTTTCCGGTGGTGGGGTGAGGCCCCGCGCGTCCGCATCCGGCGTGGCGTCGTGGTCCTGCTCGTCCTTTGGGTCTATGCCGGCCTCACAGGTGCGGCGCCCAGCGTGCTGCGTGCCACGGTGATGTTCTCCATGTTCACGCTGGCGAGCATGTTCGCCCGGCGCTCCACTGCGCTCAACAACCTGTTCTTCGCCGCGCTGGTGCTGTTGGCGTGGGAGCCGCGCATGCTGCTCGACCTCGGTTTCCAACTTTCCTTCCTTGCCGTGCTGGGCATCGTGCTCTTCCACCGTCCGCTGTTCGGGTTGTGGGCGCCGAAGTGGAAGGTCGTGCGCCACCTGTGGGAATTGTGCGCCCTCTCGATCGCGGCGCAGCTCTTCACCACGCCGCTGTCGCTGTACGTGTTCAAGGCTTTTCCTGTCTGGTTCCTGCCGGCCAATCTCGCCGTGGTCACCCTGGCGGCCTTGGCCGTGTACGGCGGGGTGGCGCTGTTGCTGTTGTACCGCGTGCCTTGGTTCGGGGAGGTCATCACCTGGCTCTTGACCCGATTGGTCCGGGCTGTCGGGGCGCTCACCGAGTTCTTCGCCCACGCACCGGGTGCTTACCCGCCCGTGCGCTTCGGAATGCCTGAACTGCTGCTGTCGTACGCGCTGGTACTCGCCCTGCTGTTGCGTTGGCCATGGCGGTGGAAGGGCGGAACGCGGTTGGGCTTGGCTTCGCTCGCGGCCCTGCTCCTGGTGTGCGCCTGGCGCACCCGATCGCTCCATGACCGTTCCGAGCTGGTCGTGTACGACGATCGTCATGCGCTACAAGCTGCCATGGTGATCGGCAGGGAGCATGTGCTGCTGGCCCATCCGGACAGTTTCGCCGCGGACCATTGGTTGCAGCAAAAAGCCCTGCGTCACCGCCGCGCCGC